>Ga0209118_1000477_pt1 | contig 22086 bp, 22 predicted proteins | sample BlaSpr_A8_Ref_M1_FD_187988 | JGI IMG/M metagenome (GOLD analysis project Ga0209118, IMG submission 187988) | Forest soil microbial communities from Thunder Bay, Ontario, Canada - Black Spruce, Ontario site 2_A8_Ref_M1 (SPAdes) (version 2) | ecosystem: Environmental > Terrestrial > Soil > Boreal...
CGAAATGCATTTTCTCCGGCAACCCGCCGACGTTGTGATGGCTCTTGATCACGTGGGCCGGATTGCCGCCGATCGCCACGCTCTCGATCACGTCTGGGTAAAGCGTGCCCTGCGCGAGAAAATGGTAACCGCCGTGGCCGCCCGCTCCGTTCGCCTTGTCTTCCGCAAGCAGCTCTTCCGTCGCCTGCTCGAAAACCTTCACGAATTCTTTGCCGATTATTTTGCGTTTCGTTTCCGGATCGGTCACGCCTTCGAGCGCTTTCAGGAAACGCTCGGCCGCATCGACGTACTTCAAGCGGATGTGAAAGTTCTCGCCGAAAACGCGCTGCACCATTTCTTCTTCGCGCGAGCGAAGCAGGCCGTTGTTTACAAAAATGCAGGTCAGCTGATCGCCCACCGCTTTGTGCAAAAGTGCCGCGGTCACCGAGGAATCGACTCCGCCGCTCAGGCCCAGCACGACCTTCTGATCGCCCACTTGCTTTCGCACCCGCGCGCACGCTTCCTCGATGAACGACCCCATCGTCCAGTCCATCGCGCAACCGCAGATGTGGAAGACGAAGTTTTGGAGGATCTCCTTGCCGCGCGGGGTATGCGCCACTTCGGGATGAAATTGAAGCGCGTATAATTTCCGGGCCGGATCTTCCATCGCGGCGAACGGCGCGTTTTCCGTGTGCGCCGCGCTGCGAAACCCTGCCGGCATCGTCGTCACATTGTCACCGTGACTGCACCAGATATCGATTTGTTCGCCGATGCCATCGAACAATTGCGAGCCGTTCTTCACATGCAGCATTCCGGCTCCGTACTCGCGGCGCTCGCTGAACTCGACCTGGCCACCGAGATGATGCGCCATCAATTGCATTCCGTAGCAAATTCCCAGCACCGGAATCCCGAGAGAAAAAATCTTCGGATCGAGCTGCGGCGCGCGCTCGTCATAAACGCTGGCCGGTCCGCCGGAGAGGACGATGCCCTTCGGTTTCAGCGCCGCGACTTCCTCCGCCGGGATGTCGAAGCGGACGATCTCCGAATAAACCTGGCACTCGCGAATGCGGCGCGCGATGACCTGCGTGTACTGCGAACCGAAATCGAGGATGAGAACTTTGGAATGAGCGGGCGGCGCGGCGGTTTTCACGGCTACGGATGTGTGTCGGAGATGGACGGTTTCACGTACGGATCGTCCGTGCGATCCATCGGGCCGAGCGTTCCTTCTCCCCGGATGCCGCGCTGGAATTTTTCCGCGGCTTCCTGCGCGGGCGGTTTCTCAAGCGAATCGGCGCAACTGCCGAGGAGAATCGCGCTCGCAAGGCCGAAAGCGATGAAGCAGGCTTTCAAGCACGGAGAATAAGGGGGAAAGTGACGAGTGACAAGTGACCAGTGACCAGTGACCAGTGACCAGTGACCAGTTTGCAAGGCGACGCGGCGGGATCTCTTTACATGTCACTCGTCACACGTCACTCGTCACTTCCGCCCAATGATTGATCCTGAAGTCTTGCTCCAAGGATATCGCCTCGGCGTGTTTCCCATGGCGATGGAGGACGGCGAGATAGAATGGTTCTCGCCCGATCCGCGCGCGATTCTTCCGCTCAAGGATTTTCACGTCCCGCATACGCTCGAGCGCATCCTTCGAAAAAAAATCTTCGAGATCCGCGTGAACACTTCGTTCGCCGAAGTCATGCACGAATGCGCGCAACGTCCCGAGACCTGGATCAACGACGAGATCATCGAGAGCTACACCCGGTTGCATCAGCTCGGGCACGCGCATTGCGTCGAGGCCTGGCAGAACGGCAAACTCGCCGGGGGGCTCTACGGCGTTTCGATTGGCGGCGCTTTTTTTGGCGAATCGATGTTTCATCATGTGCGCGACGCCTCGAAGATCGCGCTCGTCGCCCTGATGGAACGGCTCCGGGAGCGGCGCTTCACACTGCTCGACACACAATGGCTCACGCCCCACCTGCAAAAATTTGGCGCGATCGAAATCTCGCGTCAGCAATATCTCCATCTCCTCTCCACCGCCGTGAATCTCCCACGGCGCTTCAGCGATTGATTTCGGATACCGGATTGCGGAAAGAAAAGACAATGAAGAATCAACACGCGAATGTCTCCACTCTTTCCGGTTTCCGAAATCCGGTTTCCGCAATCACCCCTTGCTCCCTCGCGCTATTTTCGCATAGTGACGCCCTCTAAAGACGGTGCCGTAATCGCGCGTCCCATCGGCTGGGTAGCTCAGTTGGTAGAGCAGAGGACTGAAAATCCTCGTGTCGGGGGTTCAATTCCCTCCCCAGCCACCTTATTTTTTTCTTCATTGGACGCCCGTCACGCCGGAGGCTTGGCGAAGGCGAATTGGACGTTTACCTTGGAACACCATGTCCGACGAACCATTCCAGATCCGCAACTTTATCGACGGCCAGTTCGTTGAACCAGCCGGCGGCAAGCATCTCGACAACATCGAGCCGGCCACGGGAAAGCCCTACTCACAAGTTTCCGACAGCGACGCGCGCGATGTGGAGTTGGCCGTCGCCGCCGCGGAAAAAGCATTCGTAAGTTGGTCGCGCACGCCGGCGGCGGATCGATCGCGGATTCTGTTGCGCATCGCCGATCTGATCGAGCGCGATCTGGAAAAGTTCGCGCGCGCCGAATCGATCGATACCGGCAAGCCGCTCTCGCTCGCGCGCAGTCTCGATATTCCGCGGGCCGCGAGCAATTTTCGCTTTTTCGCGACCGCGATTCTCCACACCGAGAACGAAGCGCACATCACCGATGGCGTCGCCTTCAACTATACGCTTCGGCAGCCGCGCGGCATCGCCGGATTGATTTCGCCGTGGAATTTGCCGCTCTACCTTTTGAGCTGGAAAATCGCGCCCGCGATTGCTTGCGGCAACACCGCGATCGCCAAACCGAGCGAGCTGACTCCGATGACGGCGTACCTGCTCTGCGAAGGTTGCCATGAAGCCGGATTGCCGAACGGCGTGCTCAACGTCGTGCACGGCACCGGACCGAACGTCGGCTCCGCGATCACCGCGCATCCGAAAATCGGCACGATCTCATTCACCGGCGGGACGGTCACTGGCCGCAAAGTGGCCGAGACCTGCGCGCCGATGTTCAAGAAGGTTTCGCTCGAGCTGGGCGGAAAAAATCCAAACATCGTCTTCGCGGACGCCGACCAGGATGCCGCCATCGCCGGCAGCCTTCGCTCTTCCTTCGCGAACCAGGGCCAGGTTTGCCTGTGCGGCTCGCGCGTCTTCGTCGAGCGTTCCGCCTACAAAGATTTCGTCGACCGCTTCGTCGAGAAAGCGTCGCAGTTGCGCCTCGGCGATCCGCTGGAAGCGACGACCGATCAAGGCGCGATCGTGAGTAAGACGCAACTCGACAAGGTAAAGTTCTACGTCGATCTCGCGCAGGAGGAAGGCGGAAAGATCGCGCTCGGCGGTTCCGTGCCGAAGCCGCCTAACGAGCGCTGCGAGACCGGTTACTTCTTCCCGCCCACCGTCATCACGGATTTGCCCGTCTCATGTCGCGTCAACCGCGAGGAGATCTTCGGCCCGGTCATCACCATCACGCCGTTCGACAACGAAGAAGAAGTGATCGGCTACGCCAACGACACCGAGTACGGCCTGGCCTCGAGCGTCTGGACGCAAAACCTGAATCGCGCCCATCGCGTCGCGGAGCAAATTCACACCGGAACCGTTTGGGTAAACTGCTGGCTGGTGCGCGACCTGCGCGTTCCCTTCGGCGGCATGAAACAAAGCGGCGTCGGCCGCGAAGGCGGCGATGAAGCCCTGCGCTTCTTCACCGAGCCGAAAAACGTCTGCATCGCAAAATGAACAACCGTGGCTGGTCCTGTTCCCCGCTTGGCCAACTGATCGAGCAATTTAAGGCGCTTCCTGCGAAGGAACGGGCGGAAGTGGCGAGGTTCGTAGTCGAAAACGACGATTCCTGGATTCCGGAGTCATTCAAGCAAGGAATGGCCGACGCGGAAGCGGGGCGATTCGTCGATCTGGATACAGCGCTGAACGAACCTTATTGCGGCGAAGGGTGAAGCATCGTAAGCCGCTTACGATCCGAGTTTCTGCCACGCTAAATTCGTTCGACTCGCACGATGTAAACTTCGCGCGCGAATGCGTCGAGCCAATAGATGATGCGCGCGAAGCGAAGATTTCTGACCAGGTAAACTCGATCGTTAGGAGGTCGAATCTGCGCGTCAGGTTTTTGCCAGGGATCGTCGGTCAATCGCTGTAAAACCGACCGCACCTCGCGTCGTTCGGCGGGCCGTAATTTGTCAATTTCTTCCAGCGCTTGCTGGTGAAGGACAAACTGCCAGCGATTCATTCAACTTTGCTTGTCGAGTGAATTCCAATGCGATTGAGCCGCATCTTCTGCGACCCGCGCTCGGCCAGCCAGCAAATCACCTCGCCTTTGCGCCAGCTCTGATAATTCCTGCGCGGTCTGTTGCAGTTCGGGAACGGAGAACATTTCGTCGAGTAGGTAGGCAGTCATCCACTTGCGCTCTTCGGGCGTGCGCCGATCGATAATTTCCTTGAGCTCAGCAGTACTCATCCGCCGTCATCATGTCACATTGGGTGAATTCGAGCAATGTTCCGACTGTTTCGAAGAAAATCCGTTTTCATCCGCGGAATCCGCGGTTACAGATTCAATCATGAGCGCAGTACGATTATTGGTGGGCACACGGAAGGGCGCGTTCGTCCTGACTTCGGACGCAAAGCGCAAAGACTGGAAAGTGGACGGTCCGCACTTTGCGGGTTGGGAAATGTATCACCTGAAAGGATCGCCGATTGATCCGAACCGGATTTACGCGTCGCAGACGAGCGCGTGGTTCGGACAGATCATTCAACGCTCGGATGACGGCGGTAAAAACTGGTTCCAGCCAGGACTCGCGCCGGGCGAGCCCGCGACCACTCCGGATGGAATGCCGAAAGGGGAGAGCAACAAATTCGCTTACGACGTCTCGCCGGAAACCGGCAAGCCGCTCACGACTCATATGTGGTACGACGGCACTCAGCATCCGTGGGAGTTCAAGCGCGTCTGGCATCTCGAGCCCTCGCTGACCGATCCGAATCATGTTTACGCGGGCGTGGAAGATGCGGCGTTGTTCGAATCAAAGGACGGCGGCGAGAATTGGAAGGAGCTCGCCGGATTGCGCGGTCACGGCACCGGGCCGAAATGGCAGCCGGGCGCGGGCGGCATGTGTCTGCATTCGATTCTGCTCGATCCGAAAAATCCGCGGAGAATTTTCATCGCGATCTCGGCGGCAGGCGCCTTCCGGACCGACGACGGCGGCAAAAGCTGGAAGCCGATCAACCAGGGTTTGCATTCGCAATACATTCCCGATCCGCACGCGGAAGTGGGCCATTGTGTTCATCACATCGCGATGCATCCGTCGCGTCCCGACACGCTCTTCATGCAGAAACACTGGGACATCATGCGGAGCGATGATGCGGGCGATTCGTGGCGCGAGGTGAGTGGCAACGTGCCAAGCGACTTCGGGTTCCCGATTGATATTCATGCGCACGAGCCGGAGACGATTTACGTCGTCCCGATCAAGAGCGACTCGGAGCACTTCCCGCCCGATGGGAAACTGCGCGTTTATCGCAGCCGGACCGGCGGGAACGATTGGGAAGAACTGACGAAAGGTCTGCCGCAGCGCGATTGCTATGTGAACGTGTTGCGTGACGCGATGTCGGTGGACGCGCTCGATTCGTGCGGCGTCTACTTCGGCACGACCGGTGGCCAGGTTTACGGGTCGACTGATGCCGGCGATAGCTGGAATGCGATCGTGCGCGATTTGCCGGCGGTGTTGTCTGTCGAAGCACAGACGCTCAAATAAAAATCTCCAAATTCGAAGCTCCAACATCCAGAGAAATTCCAATGACCAAGCTTCAAGAACGGCTTAGAGCGTCATTCCGCGGTTTTTGGAGCTTGATGCTTGGTGCTTCTCTGGTGCTTGGATTTTGGTGCTTGAAATCTTCAGCATGATTCGCGTCGTTCTCCCTCATCACCTCCGCACGCTCGCGCGCGTCGGCGACGAAGTGGAACTGGAGGTCAACGGTCGCGCCACGACGCAATCCGTTCTCGACGCGCTCGAGGCGAAGTATCCGATGCTGCGCGGGACAATCCGCGATCACGGAACGCAAAAGCGAAGACCAATGGTGCGTTTCTTCGTCTGCGGCGAGGATGTGTCGCATGACCCGCCGGATTCGCCGTTGCCGGATGCGATCGCAAAGGGCACGGAACCGTTCTTCATCATGGGCGCCATCGCGGGAGGCTAGGCGAGTTATCAGTCGATTTCTTGTCGGAGCGCTGGCGCCGCTCCATATGTTCAGCGTTTCCGCTCAAGCGGCAAACGATTCTGATCCATCACCCAGCGGGCAACAAACGCACACGCTTCAACGTGAAATCCCGCACAAGGCCGCAGTCCAATACCTTTTGTTTTTGCCCAGGGGCTACGACAAAAGCGCCGAACGCTGGCCGCTTATTCTTTATCTGCACGGAGGATCGACGCGCGGGGATGACATCGCTCAGATGAAAAAATGGGGGCTCACCGAGAAAGTGGAAGCCGATCCTGATTTCCCGTTCATCGTCGTCTCGCCGCAATGCCACAACGGGGAAATCTGGACGGATGTTGAAGCGCTCGGCGCGATCCTCGACGAAGTGGCGCGCACCTGCCGCGTCGATCCTGACCGTGTCTACGTGACTGGACACAGCATGGGTGGGCGCGGAGCGCTTTATGCCGCTTACAAAATGCCGGCACGTTTCGCTGCGATCGTTGCCCTGGCGCCCATCGGCCCGATTACAGCATGGGGTGCGAAGCTGGCCACCATTCCGCTCTGGTTGTTTCAGGGGCCTAACGATCAATTCACGCCGCTGAAAGAAGTGGAGGAACTGGTTCGCGCCATGGAAGCGTCGGGCGGCCATCCGCAATTCACTGTCCTGCCGGGACGCGATCACTCCATTCTCGATGTCTATAATCGACCAGAACTTTACAAGTGGCTGGCGCAGCAGAAGCGCAAACATCGTGCTGGCGAGTGAGCCTGCGGCCGTATTTGAATCTCGAGCTGGCCGCATCTTTATTGTCTCGGAGAACGAAGGAGAACTTTTATGTGTCGAAACATCAAAACACTGCACAACTTTGCACCGCCAGCCACCGAGGAGGAGATTAGGGCGTCGTCGCTTCAGTTCGTTCGAAAACTGAGCGGCTTCTCCAAGCCTTCCAAGGCGAACGAAGAGGCGTTTGCGCGCGCGGTCGACCAGGTGACGGCAGCCGCGCAGGAGCTGCTCCATTCTTTGGTCTCGAACACTCCGCCGCGCGATCGGGAAGTGGAAGCATTAAAAGCTCGCGAACGGTCGGCGAAACGTTTCGGGTCTTCTGCGATTTCCGTTCCGGAATATAGTCAGGCCTGAGCTACGCGACCTCTGACCTCCGTTCTCTGTCCTCCATCCTCTGACTCATGAGCGAATCTTTCGAAAGTTCTCGCGCGCCGGAACCGGTCGGCGCCTTCCCGCACGCCAAGCGCGTCGGCAATATGCTCTTTCTCTCCGGGATCGGGCCTCGCGTGCGCGGGAGCAAGGAAATCCCCGGGGTGACGCTCGATTCCACCGGCAATATCGTGAACTACGACATTGAAGCACAGTGCCGCGCCGTGTTTGAGAATGTGCGCCTCGTCCTCGAAGATGCCGGCGCGCAGTGGAACGACATCGTTGATGTCACCGTCTTTCTCACCCACATGAAGAAAGATTTTCCGATCTACAACAAACTCTACGCCGAATATTTCGCCGGAGCCGGAAAACCGAATCCGACGCGCACAACCGTTGAAATCACCGCGCTGCCGACGCCGATCGCGATCGAGCTCAAGGTGATCGCGGCGGTCGGATCGTAGTAACCGCGGATTACGCGGATGGAACGGATTCAGAATCGAGCACGATTACGATCATGAGCACGAGCACGAGAAAATCGTTTCGCATCATCGCCGTGGATCACACCGGCTTCACCGTCGCAAATCTGGAGCGGTCACTGGCTTTTTGGCGTGACGTGCTCGGTTTCGAGCTTTCTCATCGGCCGCATCAGACCGGCAGTCTTGCCAGCGAAATTACCGGGGTGCCCGGCGCGGAAATTTCAATCGCCGTTCTCAAAGGTTATGGTCACAAGATTGAACTGCTCGAATATCTCGCTCCGCCCGATCGAAAACATGTCGCTCTCAGGCCATGCGACGTCGGATCGGTCCACGTCGCGCTCACCGTTGATAATCTGGATTCGGTCCTGGAGGCGATCGCCGCATCCGGTTGGAAAGCGGCGGGCAACCCGCAAACTCTGCAAGCGGGTCCGAATGCCGGCAAGCGCGTGGTCTACGTTCGCGATCCGGATGGAACCACGATCGAGTTCATGCAGCCGCCAGAGAATCAATAGACAGGATTCACAGGATTCCTAGGATTAGGGTCTCGTGAAAAATCGGGTTAATCCTGTCTAACATCATCACGATGACTTTTTCCGCCGAAGAAGGATTAGGCTTCAGTGCGACGCGCGGACGCGCTTTGCCTCGTGACGAAAAATTTCGTTTCGAATTTCAGGTGCGTTCAGCGATGAGATGAAAACAACGCGCCACTTGTCGGTAAGGGTCTCGGTTACCGGCGAGCCATTCTGCGGCGTAGACTTCCTCTGGATTCTCCACAACGAGTTTCTCTCTAAGATGATCAGTGAACACCCCGACTCCATACCATGCCTTGACGCGAGCTCCAGCTGCTTCAAGAATATCACTCACTTCCTCAGGGGTATGCTCCCTACCCGCAACGTACTGATTATCCACCTGCGTTCCTGCCTCCAAACTCCTTATCGCGTCTCGCCATCGTCCCTGTAGTCCACTCCGCATTCCGCTCGCCGCTCTGTTTACGCAGAGCACTGAAACTAACCCGCCCGGACGCACCAAAGCCACGAGCTCGGATAACATCGGGGCAGGATCGTCTTGGTACATTAACACGCTGTGGGAACACGCTAGATCAAAGTCCGTACCGACAATGCTTGCGGCCTCCTCTCCTTCACCTACAACGAAATCGATCCGTGAAACAACCTCCGGCAATTCAGTCGACAACCGATCCTGTGCGATCGCCAGCATTTTTGGGTCAAAATCTAAGACCACAACGGAATAGCCGACTCGAGCTAACATGATGGCCTGCTGACCAAATCCTCCTCCGACATCAACAACACGCCGCGGCGGCGCAGGCATGTGCATCAGCAGTGCGCGTGTTACCAATTCGAACCGCAAGTTGCCAGCGCTCTGAGTGTACGCATCGGTCAAAGCCGACGCGTGATCCGTCCAGAGGTTCCTCTTCACAAGGCTTGTGGGAGGGAAAACAACTTGAGTCCTTCGCTCGTTAGGATCCCACAACAATCATCTATCTCGAGTTCTTCTGTCTCCGGCGAAAATACATCCTCGTCCCGAGTACTTCCGGGGTGATGCCCCGAGGAGGGCGCGATGTTTTCTAAATCGAGCGGCTCCGGGTCATCATTCACCCAGACAATTCCGCCCCTCGCTATCAGATCAAGGTGGATAGCGCATTGGTACCCTACCACGCCAGGATCCTGGTTATGTTGTCCAAAGCCGATGTGAATTCCAGGACGGCGTTCATTGATATGCGAATTCAATGGGATCGCGTCGCGAACTCCAAAGTTGGTGCCAAAGCCGAGTTCCCCTACGTTGTAGGCGCAATGCGTGTGGAAGCATTCCTCCAGAAAACCACTCGTCGGAGGGTCATCGCACTCGTACCTGACCGCGCGTCCGTCCTCCACCCAAACTGTTATGGGATGATCGTGAAGGCGGGAATCCCGCTCCGTAATCGCATTCACGTTGAATGCAAAATCCGCTATGAATACTCCGTGGATGGACGCGGGAAACGTGGCCACTTCTCCGGCTGGCAAGATTACAACGCCCCCGGGTCGGGCAATCCCACGATTGCTGATCCAGCGATGTTTCGGGTCGATTGTGACACTTAAGTCGGTGCCGCCTGCCGTCGTGATCTTTAGCCGCTGAGCGGTCATGCAACGTTCAAGAACAGCAATATTGCGGGCCGAAAGTTCTTCTGGCAAAACCCGCAACGCATTCGAGAAAAGGCTGGGGCATGTGCTAATTGAACGATAAATTGCACAGTTTGGCTGGTATTTCGAAACAGCCTCCGCCAGAGCCCTCGTGTGCGACATTGTATCCCGTTCAAAACTGAGGACCACCAGTCGACCGTTTAGCTGTTCCAAGGCTGGCAGCGCTAGTCTAAGTCGCTCCTGAAAGCCATCGTCCCGGAGAGGCGCCATCCAGACCCGCCGGACGGCTACTTTACGCAGCTCAAGGGCTGCGGACACCCATGCCGCAGCTTCGTAGCTGTCGCTCGTGTACATCACGAGCACCGTGTCGCTCGCCTGAATTCGAACGTAATTGTCCAGCAGCGACTGGACACCATCCCAAGTCTTAGCATCGATCATAGTAGTGCGCGTTTCTATTCAAGAATTCGCCCAATGCTTTAGCAGTCCGGAAAACGCCAGATTCATGCGCGCTGACCCTTGAATTTCGCGTTTTTTTCGACGTGGGGACGAGATTACACGTTGCAACGTGCTCTTGGCACGCAACCTCTGCACCTCTACGTCAAATAATTCCCCCAACGGGCACCCAGTTAGAGCGGTGCCGTGTGCTGCGCCGTATCCATTGTACGCGGCGAGTTCACCAGTCCGCACCTATAAGCTACCGTCCTTGTGTTCGATCCTTCTCGATGACAGAGCTTGTTGTCTTGTAACTGATTTCCCAAGCGCTTTTGGCGCCCAGTCTAGCCAGTTCCTGCGCTCGTTCGAGACTAGCGTGCGTGGTCTTATAGCTGATTTCCCAAGCGCTTAGGCCACCTACTTTCGCCAAGCCTGCCACCGAAGTATGGAGGTCTGCCACTCCAAACGCCTTCTCCTGGCCCTTAACCTCGTCACCGACTTCGGCAAGGACACGTTCTACCAACTCTCGTACCTTCTCACTCGTTATATCTGCCATACGGGTTCTCCTTCTGGTTGCTGATTTTCTCAATGAGTACGCTTTTTAGCCCTCTGGGGGAACGGAGAAATTACCCCGCTCAGCGTTGACTTAATCTCAGATTAGCTTGGCGCTCACGCTGTGAGCAAGCATTTTTTTTGCTTTTTTTCGAAGGCTATTGGCCGCTACATGGTTCGGTGCGCTGCAAAACGGTTTTCGGCAAATTAGCGCCGGCAAAAATTGCTATTTGTCGGCCATTCGCGGGGTGGCAATGCCGCCTTGCACCCTTTGTTATTATTTGAGTAGCCGATCTCTCACACCATTTTACGGAGAAGGCCCACTCCGGCGAGCCCGTCCATGGTAGAGGCGGGTTGGCGTTCCACCGGCTCGGCTTCGCTACGGCGAGAGAGGTGAGCGCTTGCCATGCCGAAGCTTTCGGCTTAGGCGGTTGGACGTTTGCTGCAGTTTTATGACCATCTCTCTCTCGCCAGACGAAAATTTCGCGCTTCAACTCGATGCGGCGGACCCGCTTCGTCAGTTCCGGGAAAAATTTCATCTTCCGCTCGGCAAAGAGGGAAAGCCGCTTATTTATCTCGCCGGCAATTCACTCGGGTTAATGCCGAAAGCTGCGCGGCAAATCGTCGAACAGGAATTGGATGATTGGGCCCGGCTCGCCGTCGATGCGCATTTGGGCGCGAAGACGCCATGGTATTCGTATCACGAAACCTTGCGCGAGCCGGCCGCGCGGCTCATCGGCGCGCAGCCGAACGAAGTCATCTGCATGAACAGCCTCACGGTGAACCTGCACCTGATGATGGCGACGTTTTATCGGCCGACAAAAACGCGCTTCAAGATCCTCATGGAAGAGCCCGCGTTCCCTTCCGACACCTACGCGATCAAAACGCAGATCGTTCATCACGGGCTCGATCCGAAAGAGGCGCTCGTTCTCGCGCGCCCGCGCGACGGTGAGTTCACGGTGCGGCAGGATGATATCGACGATGCGCTGGCGAAACACGGCGATGAGATCGCGCTCGTGCTTTTCGCAGGCGTGAATTTTTTTACCGGTCAATTGTTCGACATCGCAAGAATCACCGCGGTGGCGCAAAAGCGCGGCTGCACCGTCGGGATCGACCTCGCGCACGCGATCGGCAACGTGCCGCTCGCGATGCACGATTGGAACGTCGATTTCGCCGTCTGGTGTTCCTACAAATATCTCAACGCCGGGCCCGGCGCGGTGGCGGGCGCGTTCGTCCACGAGCGGCACGCGACCAATCGCGAGTTGCCGCGCCTGGCCGGTTGGTTCGGGAACGATCCGGCGACGCGCTTCCGTTTGCACCTCGAGCCGGTGTTCATCCCGGTCGCGTCCGCCGACGCGTGGCAGATCAGCAATCCGCCGATCTTTTCGATGGCGCCGCTGCGAGCGTCGCTTGCCATCTTCGATGAAGCTGGCGGAATGGAAGCGCTCCGCGCGAAGTCGCGGAAGCTAACCGGCTATCTTCAGTTCCTGATCGAGTCCGCCCAACATTCGAAGCTCACGGTCATCACGCCACGCGAGCCTGACGAGCGTGGCTGCCAGCTTTCGATCCTGGTGCACGAGCATCCGAAGGAGCTGTTCAAAAAACTCGAAGCCGCCGGTGTGAAATGCGATTTCCGCGAACCAAACGTCATCCGCGCCGCCCCCACGCCGCTCTACAACACCTTCCACGAAGTCTGGCGGTTCGCGAAGATTCTTGGCGAGCACCACTGATGCGTCCTTAGCGCTAGACTTTGATCTGTTCGACGCGCTGGATTTTGCCGCAGCTACTTCAGGCAAACGCCAGCCTGCCCTTGGGCTCGGGTATCGGCCAGGATGCTTCGCGCGCAGCTTTCAAATATGCGTCAATCATTTCTTCTGCATTGCGCAGAGCTTCTGCTCGGGTAGTCCCGTCGGTGATAATGCTTGGAAGCTCCGGCACTTCCGCCAAAAAATGGCCGTCCTGCTCGCTCCAATAAACGACGACCTCGAACTTATTGTTCATATCAGCTGATTTTTTTGAAGCACCTTGCGCGCTTGACGAACTTGGTAACTCTTCGCTTTTCCGCCGCTGGGTTGCAAGTTAATCGCTTCGGCAACACCGGCGCGGCGAAAGAAATGGTGGCTACCTGCGATGCGCATTTCAAATCCGAGTCGCTGGAGCAATCGGCAGAGTTCGTTGAAGTCCCACCCTGCATCACGTTGCGAATCGCGCAGCCGCGCGAGCAATTTCTCCTCGCGGCTCATCCACGCCGCTCTTTGATCGATAACAAGATTTCCGCGATGACTTCGTCGCGTGGTTTTGCGCCGAGATTGCCCTGGCCGTGGACGCGGACACTGACGGCGTTGGCCTCCATGTCGCGGTTACCGATAACGAGCATGGTGTGGACTTTCATTTGCTCGGCATTCGCGATCTTGGCTTTGATGTGGTCGTTGCTCGCGTCGAGCTCGCAGCGGACTTGCTGCGCGCGTAATTCCGCCTGGATGGCGCGCGCGTAGTCAAGCAACGGCGCTTCGTCACCGATGGGGAGAATGCGGACCTGTTCGGGCGCGAGCCAGAGGGGGAAGTTGCCGGCATAATGCTCTATGAGGAAGCCGATGAAACGCTCGTGCGTGCCGAGCGGGGCGCGGTGGATGCAGAGCGGCGTCTTCTCAGTGTTGTCGCGATCTTTGTAAACGAGGTTGAAGCGGCGCGGCTGTGCGAAATCGACCTGGTTGGTGGCGATGGAAAACTCGCGGCCGATCGCGCTCCAGGCTTGGACGTCGATCTTCGGTCCGTAGAAGGCGGCTTCGTTCGGCACCTCGACAAAGTTGATGCCGGAATTCTTGAGAACGTTTCGCGTCATCTCTTCGGTCTGCTTCCAAAGCTCCGGCTCATCCACAAATTTTTGTCCGAGCTTGGCGGGATCGTGAGTGGAGAAACGCATCAGATACTTCTCGATCCCGAAGAGCTTGAAGTATTTCAGATACATCTCGTTCACGGCATTGAACTCCGTCTCGAACTGGTCCGGCGTCATGTATAGGTGCGCGTCGTTCATCTGCATCGAGCGGACCCGCATGAGGCCGAACAATTCGCCGCTCTGCTCATACCGATAACAGGTCCCGTACTCCGCGAAGCGCAGCGGGAGGTCGCGATAACTACGCGGCACGGCAGCAAAGAGCTTATGATGATGTGGGCAGTTCATCGCTTTGAGGTAAAAAACCTCGCTCTCACCCGATAATAAACCCGCGAGTTCGCCAGCACTGGTTCCGTCGCGATATTTCTTTAGCTTCTCGGCAACGTCAGCAGGTACGGATGCCAAATAACTGGCGAGAACTTCCTCCATATGCTCGGCGCCTGGATTCGTGAGAAACGCATCTACATCGAATTTCGGCAAATCATTCCTGAGTGGTTTTGCGAATCGCCGAGCACCTGTTCGAAGGCCAAGGAGAAAGACGTGGAGCTTCGTATCTGCGACGGTTTCAGACGGAGAAAATATCGAGTCGGCGTAGTAGGGCAGATGACCGCTTTTGAGATAAAGACTCTCGCGACCAAGATGCGGTGTGCGAACACGAACATAACCCGCTGCAAACTCCGTTTCTCTCGCCAGCTTCTCAAGTTCGTCGATGATGGCGGCGCCGCGGGGGAGCCAGAGGGGAAGACCGGGGCCGACGTCGTCGTCGAAGGTAAATAGCTCTAGTTCTTTGCCGAGCTTGCGGTGGTCGCGCTTCTTCGCTTCCTCGAGCATGGCGAAGTATTCGTCGAGCTGGGTCTTGTTCTTGAAGGCGGTGCCGTAGATGCGCTGGAGCTGCGGGTTCTTTTCGTCGCCTTTGTAGTAGGCGCTGGCGACGTGCGTGAGCTTGAATGCGCCGATGTTGCCGGTGCGCATGACGTGCGGGCCGGCGCAGAGATCGGTGAATTCGCCGTTGCGATAGAGCGAGATTTCTTCGCCCTCGGGAATGTTCTCGATGATGTCGAGCTTGAATTTGCTCGGAGAAGATCTCTCACCCAGCGCGCCAAGGACACCACGTTGAGCCATCGACAAAGCTTCGTCGCGCGGCAGGACGACGCGCTCGAAGGTGTGGTTCGCTTTGATTTCCTTTTTCATCTCGGCCTCGATCTTCTCGAAGTCTTCGGGCGAAATGCGGTGGTCGAGTTCGAGGTCGTAATAAAAACCGTTCTCGACCGGCGGACCGGCGGCGAATTGGGCGTCGGGCCAGATCTTGAGGATCGCTGTGGCGAGAACGTGGGCAGCAGAGTGACGGAGACGTTCGATGTCCGTCATCTGGGCGCGTTGCTCCAAGGTTTTGCGGTTTTCGTTCACGGAGAATAGTTAGAGATCCTTCGACTTCGCTCAGGATGACAGAAAGGGAGAACGTGGGCGGCAGAGTGACGGAGACGTTCGATGTCCGTCATCTGGGCGCGTTGCTCGAAAGTTTTGCGGTCTTCGGCCATGGTTCGGCGAGCAATCTAGTGCGGGAGAAAGGTGACGCGAGAAAATTCCCGCATTGAAGCCGGAGATGTTGGCGCGCAATAACATGTCATCCCGAGCCGCGGAGACGGCGAGGGACCTCGCAAGCGCTCTACCGCTCACGCGCTACATCACACGGAACCGTCAAGTCACGCGTGGTGTTTTGAGATGGCGGAATTTGCATGGGTGAGGTCCCTCGCCGTCTCCGCGGCTCGGGATGACCTGCGATCCACCCTTACTTTACTTCCGCGAGTTTCTTTACGTCGACGCGCTTGAGCCAGTCCTGGAGATCTTTCGAATCCTGGCCCTGGGTCTCGATCTGCAAAACGTAGCGCTTCGCCACCATCAGCCAGAGCGTGCCGTGCTTTCCCTCGTTCTCGAACGTCTCGAACCCCGGCATGCCTTCGATCGTGAGCGACTTCGTGTAGCCCTCGGGCGTCGACGTGCTCATGTTCCAGGCGGCCGTCGTCGCCGCGACATACTCCGGGTTGGCGGATGAATCGAGAATGCTGATCGAAGTCGTCGGCGCGGTGTCCGCAGCGCCTTTTTTGTAATCGCGATGAACGTTTGTGATTTTGAATCCACCGGCGTCCATCGTCGACCCGTCCGGCTTGTCCGCGGTCCAACCAGCCGGGGCTTCCGGAAGGAGCGGCATCAGCTTCGAGAAATCGACGACCTCAAAATGCTGCGGCTCTTCCGCCCGCACGTGGAGCGCGCAAACCGCTGCAAAGAAAAAAAAGAAAAAGGCAACGACTGTTTTCATTCCGAAATGGGGCCGAGCGCCTGCTACTCGATTGACTTTAACGAGGCCATTTGTCAAGACGGGAACGGTTTTCTAGCCAGAGCGCTCCGGCGCAGTATGGTGCGAAAGCCGCGCCGACCCGCCTTCGCGCCACTACGGCGTGGCAGGCAGAGCGAGGCGGCTACAGTTGAAATGTCTCGTCCATCCTTTCTCGCGCACCGGGCTGGTTATTTTTTGGCGCCCCTTGTTTTCGCCGCCGTGGTGGTGCGGCTGATCCAGATCGATCAACCGTTCATCGATCCCTGGAGCTGGCGGCAAAGCGACGTGGCTGCGATCGCGCGAAATTTTTTCGAAGGCGGCTTTCATTTCACCTGGCCGCAAATCGATTGGGCCGGCAACGAAGCCGGATACGTGGGAACGGAATTTCCGATTCTGCCGTTTATCGCGGCGCTGTTTTACAAGGTGTTCGGAGTCCACGAATGGATCGGGCGGATTCAAGGCGTGGTTTTCTTTGCGGCGGCCCTGCCGTTTTTCTTTCTGCTCGTGCGGCGGGTCTTCGGCGCGGTGGTGGCGGGGTGGGCGACGTTCTTCTACGCGTTCGCGCCGCTCAGCATCGTCGCGAGCCGCGCTTTCATGCCGGACATGCCGTCACTCAGCCTGGCGCTGGTGGGGATGTATTTTTTTCTGGACTGGGTCGAGCGGAACGATCGGCGGTCACTGATGGTCTCGGCTCTTTTGATTTCGCTTTCGCTGCTGATCAAATTGCCGACGGCGGTGATTGGGGCGCCGTTGTTGTATCTCGCTGTTTCTCGGAGGGACATGCTTTCGCATGTCCCGGACGTGCAGAAGCACGTCCCTCCGGTGAATCTTCTAGCGCGCTGGGAGCTTTGGGTTTTCGCGCTGATTACGCTGGTTCCCTCGGCGATCTGGTACTGGCACGCGCATCGGATCGCGGAAAATTTCTATCCGTATCACTTCTTCGGCGGCGGCGGTTTTCGAATCATGGATGCCGCGTGGTACTGGAAAATCGCGCAGCAGACCGCGCTTTCGAGTCTGACGCTGGAGCTTTGCGCGCTCGGGCTTGTCGGCGCGTTCGTGCTGCCGCGCGGAAAGTATACCCGGCTCTTTCATTGGTGGTTGGCGGCGATGGTGCTGTTCGTTTTCTTTGTCGGATACGGGAACCGCCATCAATGGTATCAGCTCCCGCTGGTCCCGATCGCGGCCGTCTTTGCTGGCTGCGCTTGCGAATGGATCGGGTCGCGGCTGCAGGTTCCACGCGCCGTTCTCGTGCTCGGTACGGTTCTGCTCGCGGCATCGTTTGCGGTTTCGTCGTACTTCTGCGTCCAAACTTTCTACCGCCCCGCCGCGACCGGGGTGCGCAATCTCGGACTCGAATTGCAGGAGGCGACGACCCGGGGCGCGTTAATCATCGCGGCGGACGATGGCGATCCGACGGTTTTTTATTACGCGCATCGAAAAGGGTGGCACTTTCTCGAAGATGGAATTTACCAGGGGAATCCACTCGATAGCGCGCAAGTGATCGCGAATCTGGAGAAGCTGCGGAAGCGCGGCGCGACCCATCTGGTTTTCTATTCCGGCACGCAATGGTGGCTGAAGTATTATCGGGAATTCGCCGAGCGGGTCGCGACGAGCGCCACGCTTGTGGAGGAAACACCGGAGTTTACAATTTATAAACTTGATCCGGCTGCGCCGTGAGAGCGGCGCCGGGTGATCAAAATGACAAACTTCGAAATTCGACAAACGACGGAGCGAGACGTGCCCGTCATTCTCGATCTCATTCGCGAGCTGGCGGAGTATGAACGCGAGCCCGATGCGGTCGTCGCGACCGAGGCGGGACTGCGCGAGGTTCTCTTTGGCGCGAAGCGGTCGGCGGAAGTGTTGCTCGCGCTCGAAGAGGGCGCACCGGTTGGGTTCGCCGTTTATTTCTACAACTTCTCGACCTGGCTCGGCCGCCCCGGACTTTATCTCGAAGATCTTTTTGTGCGGCCAGCGGCGCGCGGAAAGGGATACGGCCGCGCGTTGCTTGTGGAGTTGGCAAAAATCGCGCGCGAGCGCGGTTGCAGACGAATGGAATGGGCGGTGCTCGATTGGAACGATCCCGCGATCCAGTTTTACCGGAAGCTCGGCGCAGAACCGAAGAGCGAGTGGACGGTGTTTCGATTAACACACGATGGAATCGCAAGGCTTGCGCAGTCCGAATCCGTTGCGAAAGAACCAGGATGACTGGCGGAACAAAGATCGAAGATTACGCATTCCTGAGCGACACCCAGACGGGCGCGCTCGTGAGCCGCGACGGGTGCGTTGATTGGCTTTGCTTTCCGCGGTTCGATTCGCCGGCGTGCTTTGCTTCGCTCCTTGGTGAGAAGAAAAATGGCCACTGGCGATTTTTCCCCGACGAAAAGATCGACAAGACGCGTCGCCGGTATCGAGACGATACGCTCATCCTGGAGACAGAAATTGAAACCAAAAGCGGCGCCGTGCGCCTGATCGATTTCATGCCTCCGCGCGGTGAGAATCCCGACATCATTCGGATTGTCGAGGGAATCAGAGGCGAAGTGCGGATGCAGATGGAATTGATAGTCCGCTTCGATTACGGGCAGATCGTTCCGTGGGTGCGAAAACGTCATGGCGGACTCGAGGCGATTGCGGGACCTGATGGTCTGATCTTGCGGACTCCGATTGAAACGTCCGGCAAAGATTTAACCACGGTGGCCGAGTTTACCGTGACGAAAGGGGATCGCGTTCCATTTGTGTTGACCTGGTTCGTGTCTCACGCCGAGCCGCCTAAAAAAGTGAATCCCGAGCACGCCTTGCGCGACACGGAAAAATATTGGCGAAAATGGTCGGGACAAAGCGATATCAAAGGGGAATGGCGCGATGCAATCGTGCGTTCGCTCATCACGCTTAAAGGGTTAACCTACGCGCCGACCGGCGGCATGGTCGCGGCGCTGACGACCTCGTTGCCGGAGGAAATAGGAGGCGTCCGCAACTGGGATTATCGCTACTGCTGGCTGAGGGATGCCGTATTTATCCTGCTCACCCTGGTCGGCGCCGGCTATCGCGAGGAGGCAAGGTCGTGGCGTCAATGGCTCCTGCGCGCCGTCGCCGGCAGCCCGGCGCAAATGCAAGCAATCTATGGCATCGGGGGCGAACGCCGGCTCGACGAGCACGAAATCCCCTGGCTGTCCGGCTACGAAGATTCGAAGCCAGTCCGCATAGGCAACGGCGCCTCAAACCAATTTCAGCTCGATGTCTATGGCGAAATATTGGGGACGATGTGGCAGGCCGATCAGGCCGGAATCAAAATGGAAGAGCCGGATTGGGCTTTGATGGTCGAGTTGATGAAATTTCTGGAAGCGAATTGGCAAAACCCGGACGAGGGAATGTGGGAAGTGCGCGGTGGACGAAAACAGTTTACGCATTCAAAAGTGATGGCGTGGGTGGCGTTCGATCGCGCCGTCAAACTTGTGGAGGAATGCAGCTGCGCGGGCGACGAACACCGCGATCGATGGGAAAGAATTCGAGATCAAATTCACGCGGAAGTTTGCGAGCGCGGCTACAACGTCGAGAAGAAAGCATTTACCCAGTACTTCGGGTCCAAGGCGATGGACGCAAGTCTCCTTTTGATGCCGCTCACCGGATTTCTTCCCATCACTGACGAACGGGTAAGGAGCACGATTGAGGCGATCGAACGCGAGCTTATCCAGGATGGTCTCGTCTTGCGGTATCGTCCGCAGGAAGAAAAGGTGGATGGATTGCCAGGCGGGGAAGGCGCTTTTCTGGCCTGTTCTTTTTGGCTGGCCGGTTCTTTGCATTTGCTCGGCCGGAAAAAAGAGGCGCGCGAATTATTCGAACGCCTGCTCGCCCTGCGAAACGACCTCGGTCTTGTCGCCGAGGAATACGATCCGGTCGCGAAACGCCAGCTCGGGAATTTTCCTCAAGCCTTCTCGCATCTTGCGCTCGTTACCGCCGCTCGAATTTTGGGCGGAGAGACGCCGCCATTCCGGATTCCGTCAGAGTAGAATACCGCGCTTCTGTTGTCCGAAGAATTCGTCTACCCGCCGCTGATTGTCAGCTCAGTGGGCTCAGACGCTCTGCACGAGGCGCTTGATCGTCTCTTCGCCGGTGACGATGCCGATGAGCTTCTTCTGCGAATCAACTACCGCGGCCAGGCCGAGCCGCGCGGCGCGCAGGCGCTGAATGATTCGATAGGCTGGCTCGCTCTCATTCGCCATGACAATTCGCCGCGTGTAACTGGCGAGAGATTCGCGCGGCGTTTTGTCGAGCAGGATGTCGAAGACGTTCACGATTCCCACCGCCTGGCCGTGGGAAATCACCGGGAGCCGATCGACGCCGGCTTTCGCGCTCAACTGCAACGCTTCGTCGATCGAAGCGCCAGGCCGGATCGTGACCGCTTTTTCCAACGGCACCATCACGTCGGACGCTTTCACGTTTCGAAAATCGACGACGTTGTGGATCATGGCGCGCTCGGTCGAAGTGAGCGAACCTTCGCGCTCGCTTTGCACGGCGATCTGTTTCAGTTCTTCGCGCGCGATGAAGAGGCGCGCCGGCTCGTTGGCGGGGCGTCGCAAAAGAAGGCGGCCTGCTCGTTCGCCAATCTCGAGGATCGGCCAGAGCACAATCGAGATTATTTCCAGAACGCCGGCCAAGGCCGCCAGCGCGCGAAATGGAAATCGCCGGAAGAGCGATTTCGGCAGAACGGCCAGGACGAAAAGATAAATCGGGAGCGCGAGCAAGATTGCCCAGAGATATCCGGCGGAACCGAACGAAGCGACGAGCAGTTTCGTGAGGAGAAGCAATCCCAGGATATCGGCGAGATTGGTGATGAGCAGGACGGTGATGAGCAGGCGCTCCGGCCGTTTCGTCAAGCGATCGAGGCGCAACGCGGAGGGCCGTCGTCGCTTGACGTAATGACGGAGCCGCACCGGATTGATGGAGAGCAAGCCGGCTTCGATTCCGGCGAAAAAGAACGAGACCGTCCAACAACAAAGAATGAGAAAGGCGTAGGTCATGGTTCGGTGGCGCCGTTTTCGTTCGTGGCCTCGCAATCGGAAAGGCAGGCCGTTTTTTCCAGGAGGATTTCTTCGATCCGCTTACGTCCGGCGCGCCGGATGGTGACGGCGAGCCGCGGCATTTCGAAGCGCGTCCCGGAAGGCGGCAGATAGCCGAGCCGGTTGAAGACGAAGCCGCCGATCGTGTCGATCCCGTCGGCTTCGAGCTCGAAACCAAGATGCTCGCTCAGGTCGTCGAGACGCGCGTTGCCGCTGACGAGGAAGCGACCGTCGTCCAGCGGTTCGATATAGAGATCGGCGTCGCCCAAAGGCGCGGCGTCGCTGATGATCTCTTCGGTGATGTCGGAAAGCGTGATGATTCCTTCGGTGCCGCCAAATTCATCCACCACGATGGCGAGCCCTTGGGAGTGGGTCAGAAAGCTGCGGAGCAAATCCATCGCCTTCATCGTTTCGGCGACGTAGGAGGGCGCGCCCATGATTTCGGTGTAATGCTCTGAGGGATCGATCAGGAAACGTTTCACGTCGAGCACACCGACGATTTGGTCCGGCGTCTCCGCGTAGACCGGGACGCGGCGATGACGCCGCTCTTTCAGTTGCGCGATGGCTTCTTCATTCGTGAGGTCGTCGGGGAGCGCGAAGGTGTCGACGCGCGGCGTCATGCAATCCTTCGCGGTCTTGTCGCCGAGCTTGATGATTTCCTGGATCATCTCGCCTTCGGCTTCATGGAGCGTGCCTTGTTCTTCGCCCATTTCGACGAGGGTCTCGAGTTCCTCGTCGCTCATTCGGGTTCGCTTCCGGAGATGGCGCGGCGTGAGACGAT
>Ga0209118_1000478_pt1 | contig 22080 bp, 21 predicted proteins | sample BlaSpr_A8_Ref_M1_FD_187988 | JGI IMG/M metagenome (GOLD analysis project Ga0209118, IMG submission 187988) | Forest soil microbial communities from Thunder Bay, Ontario, Canada - Black Spruce, Ontario site 2_A8_Ref_M1 (SPAdes) (version 2) | ecosystem: Environmental > Terrestrial > Soil > Boreal...
CGACGGCTTCGTCCAAACGGCAGCTTCACAGCCAGCGAGCCAGAGTTGATTAGGCTGCTGCTTTCTTGGCCCTGGTGTTCTTGACTGCCGCGGTGGTCGCTTCGGCGGCCGCTTTGACGCGGGCATCGGCGAGCTCTGTCACTTGCTTGGCCGCTTTGGCGATACTCTCGGCGGCGGCAGTCGCGGTCGCGACTTGGGACTTTACCGCCGTGACGATGAGTTCTCCACCGGCAGGGGCCGATTTAGCTGCTTTCTCGACTGTGCTCACGAAGGCCTGGTTGATTACACCCAGGTTGTCAGTGACAACCGTGGCGAGTTCCGATTGGACGGCGGCAATGAGTTCGTACACATTGCGCGCATAGGCGACACCGGTTTCCACGCCCGCACCCGCGACATTTCCGTACAGAGCGGTGAATTCCTGGAAATCTTTCGCTTGCCCCAAAGCCCTGGCCTTGGTGGCAGAGTCTTCTATGGCAGACTTGGCAGACGAGAACTGGAAATCGGCCAGGCGCTCGATGCCGTTCACTGTAATCTCGGCCACGCGGACCAAGCAGCTCAGCGTGGCATCATTCAATTCGGCGAATTGTTCGGGTAGGATCGTCATTTCGGTACTCCTGAGAAAAGTTGAGAAGGTGCCCCGGGAGGGCCTCAATCAGGTAATTTGCTGCACTGCAGCAACCACCATTTTGATGGCAGAAAGGGTGGATGTCAACTGAAATATTGCGCCGCACCATTTCAAAAAACACCTTTGATCCGATTAATGGTGACAGAGTAGAGCCTCGGGTCTTGGACGAGGCGTGCTTGGAAAACCTCGTTGTCCGGTGTGATCGCAAGTGAGCCGGCAGGGTGGCCGTCGGCAAACATCGCGGCAATGCTTGATCTCGGGTGTCTGGTGCGATTCGGTTCGCAACCAGCAGAGTGAAAAAACGGGCGCGATTTAGACCGCAGGCAGCACGAGCGAGAGTGATGAGAACGGATTGATTTGTGCCTTGACAGCCAGCCACCTAATGGGCGCCAAGTTGTTTGGCGATTTATGGCTACTGCGCTTGAGACAGTGTTCAGGATCGTTGGTCCCGTCCTCGCAACTCCGCGTGTGAATGCCGGCGTGTTTAGCGCCCTTGCGATCTGCCGCGCCGTGCCCAACTGATCAGGTATCGCTGCTAGCCGTTTGGCTGATGCGCGGAAGTAAACTGTCGGCTAACTTTCCGGTATCCAACGGAAAGGACACTGAATATGACCAGCACCACAGCATTCCCCGACGTGAACCCCCTGATCGCACTCTCTGAATCCCTCGCGGAGGTCGCTGAACGCGTCGGCCGAAGCACGCTGGCCGTGCGCGGTCGCCGCAGAGCAGTGGCGTCGGGCGTGGTCTGGCGATCCGGCATCTTGGCCACAGCGGCCCATGTGTTCCGCCGCACGCCGGCGGCCGTCTCCGTCGTAGCCGAGGCCGGACGCAGTCTTGACGCTTCGCTAATCGGCATCGACTCGACGACGGACATCGCGGTGTTCCGCTTACCAGATGAGTCGGTAGCGGCCGTGGAGACAGGCGACGCATCAAGGGTCAAGGCGGGCCATCTCGCCATGGCAATCGGTCGTGGCTCAGACGGTGAGCTTACCGCCAGCTACGGGCTCGTCAACCGAACTGGCGGGCCATGGCAGACGTGGCTCGGCGGCCATATCGACCGACTCATCCGCCTGGACGGGGGCATCTACGAGGGCCTTTCCGGCGGGCCGGTCGCGGACGCGCAGGGATCGGTGATTGGCATCGCTACGTCGGCCCTGTCGAGAAGTTACGGCATCGTCGTTCCCGCTTCGACCGTTTCGCGAGTGGTCGATGCCTTGTTGAACAAGGGCCACGTAGCGCGTGCTTTTCTTGGGATAGGCGCGCAACCGGTCCCGCTGCCAAAGACAGCCGGCGAGCCTGCGGGCGGGGAGGACCTTGGGCTGCTCATCACATCCGTCGCCCCCGGCGGGCCGGCGGGCCAGGCGGGGGTGATGATCGGTGACATTCTGGTCAGTGTCGCCGGTGAACCGGTCGCAAGCCTGCACGACTTGCGCCACGCCCTGGCCGATCACGTCGGAGAGGACGTCCGCGTGACGGTACTTCGCGGTGGCAGGCCGACCGAATTGCGGCTGACGGTCGGCGAGTGGCCCACCGAACGGCGATGCTGCTGAACTGACGACGGGGAGACCGGTGTTGCGCGTTGCGCTGATTTCGAGTTCTCCGCTGGTCTTGGCGGGATTGCGTTCCGGTCTAGGCGAGTTTGGGGACATTAACTTGGTTTGGACGGGTCAAACACTGGCCGAGTGGGAAGACGCGGGATTCGCCAGGGCGGACGTGGGCATTGTCGAGGTCGGCGGCGATGCAGTCTTTCCAGCGGAAGCGCTCGGCCACAGTGCTGGCCCCGCGCTGGTCCTCCTCGCCGATAACCAAAGCCACCCGATCAATGACTGGCTTGAGGACGGTGTTACGGTCCTTCCCCGCGACGCCTCGATAGCAATGATTGCCGGGGCCACCCATGCCGCCGCCGCAGGCCTGGTTGCGTCGTCCCGTCAATTGTTGGTGGAGGCGCTGCGATTCGCTCGTCTGGGGGAATTCGACGGTGCGTCTAATCTCGAACCGCTGACGCGCCGTCAGAAAGAGGTCCTCGCCAAAATGACGCTGGGCCTGGGCAACCGACAGATTGCGGATGCATTGCAAATATCCCCTCACACGGCCAAGTTTCACGTCGCGCAAATCATCGCCAAGCTCGACGCGAATTCCCGCGCCCATGCCGTGGCCAAGGCGCTCAAGGCCGGGTTGGGTGGGCAGTGAACGGGTTAGTTAGTTAGCAGGTGCCGCGCATGAAGGCGCATTCGCGTGTGGGCCGTCCTAGCGGGACGCAAAACTAACTGTGCAGATGCAAGCCAGGTTAGGGGAACTGAAGGCGAAGGCCGAGCGCTGATTCCTCGAAGAATCCAATCTGGACATTGCTGCAACGACACCGGTCCCCGGTCCCCCGTGTCATTCACAGTCGGTACAAGGCGGGATACTGTTGAAAAAGTCGATATTCACTTAGACGTCCTCGGAACCAACCAAGGGCGTTCCCGTCGATGTGCGGGCGTCTTTACGACGATTTTGGCTCCCGAATCTGCCTGTAGCGGAATTTTCAGACTGACTAAGATTTCGATCTCATTAATCGTATCGGCCGACAAGTGCCGGTCCGAATCGGGCGGCCACATGCGTCGGTCAAATCAAATGGTTATCCGATTGCCGACCACGTCTGAATATGTCGGAGCCAATATAAACGGCGCGGAGTCACCGCGCCGTTTGCTATTTCCTTCCTGCTTTCAGCAGGGTTCCTTGCCGATGCTGTTTTCCTTACTCGTCCTTGCGATCTCCGTCATTCTCGCGCTCGCCGAGACCGGCTTCGCGTCCGTTCGGCCCAACCTCCAGCAGCCTGCGATTGTGTGTGCAACTCCAGTTCGCCGCACTGTTGAAATCGCCCGAACCCTTGTACTCCGCCTGCTCAGGGAACTTGCACAGGGGCATTGTGCGATCGGGTCCGAGCGCAAGTGCGTGGCGAGGATGCCATTGGGCGCGACGCCGTGTTCGACCCAGTTCTCCAGCGCGCTGAGCGTATCGAAGAAGTTCGGCCCCGGCCCGCCGATGCAGTGCTGCATACCCGGCACCAGAAACAGACGAACGTTCTCTTGCAACTCGTGATAACGGCCTTCCGTGATCGCTACGAGATCCTCGTACCACTTGATTGTGCGAAGGGCCGTCAGCGCCGGATCGCTGAAGCCATGAAAGACGAGGAGCTTCTTGTCCTTGGCGATAAAATGCCGAAGCTTGCCTGGCTCGTCGCCGTCACCCGCCTCCGTTCTGCGGTCGAAGAACGCGAGCGCCGCATTGCTCACTACCCCCGCCTGACTGACGGGAAAGTCCCGCAGGTCGAAGGTGGAATCGCGCGCCACGATGAACTTCATGATGTGATCAACGAACTGCCAGGCTATCGGAGCGGGGCTGAAGCCGGTGCCGCCCCAGGGCTCGTTCGCCGAGAAGTCGGCCGGCGGCACGAACCCTGTGGTCCAAAGGTCCATTCCGGCGCCGTGCAGGTCGCTCACCGACGCGCCCGTGTACACGAGGCGGCCGTCCTGGTCGCGCAAGGCGCTAAAGTAGCTCTTGAGAGTATTGGCCTGTTGCGGCGTCAAGCAGTTTGCGCTGCTCCCGTTCTTGCAGATCAAGGAGTCGGGGTTGAACGCGCACTTAGCGGGGTTCTGGATCAGGCCGTCCTGAACGCCATCGGCGGCATCACAGCTCGCGTAGATCGCTTGGTCAATCATGGGTAGCAGCGATGCCGGGATGTATGAGCTAGGCGATCTGAGTTGCACTTTGTCGATTTTCGCGCCGGCGATTATAGTGCGTATGTCCATGAACGGCGCACCGGCGATGATGCCATCGTAGTCATCCGGAAAACGGGTTGCTTCCACCATGGCCTGGCGCCCGCCATTGGAGCAGCCATCGAAATAGGAACGCTGGATCTTGGTTGCGCCGAAAAAGTTCTTCACCAGATTTTTCGCCGCCACTGTCACCTCGTGAGTAGCCCGGAAATAGTAGTCGGTCAATTTCGCCTCGTCGGGGACGCCGGGAGAAACGAGCGCCCAGGCCCCGTCGGTGCCGCCGGCCTGGTGCCCAGTATCCGTGATGGTAGTGGCGTAGCCCTTCACCAGGGAGAGTTGCAGATCGACCGGATTGGCGGCGAAATCGGCATAGGTAGAGCCCGCCAGCCCTCCCACTCCCCAGAACAGGAACTTGCCGTTCCAGTTGGCCGGCAACTGCACTTCGAAGTTGGCCGACCCCGCCGGCACGCCATGGCCACGCGTCGCAACCGAGCCCTTTACATCACAGTACTCGGGGTTCGCTCCCGCAGCCGGCACATCGCTGACGGTCGCGATTGACATGTCCGGGACTCCCAGTGCGGCGACAGCGCTTGCCGTGCAGTTGGACAAAGCGGCCACGGCGGACGAAGCGGCAATCAACCCACTCAACAGGACACCCAAGCCGACGATCGGCTGGAAGGAAAAACCTACAACAGTATTCATATCTCCTCCGCGATTATGCTTAGTTGGCAGCGTATAAATTCTACGTTCTCAGGCGAATGGAGACTTTAATGCCCCCCCTTTTGCCCGACCTAATCTATCGCCCAGCGGGCGGGTTGGTCAATCGCAATCGATGGCACGAGTGTCTGGTGAGAATTGCGCTCTTGCGGGAATTCTTTGAGCTATGCATCCATGCGCGCACGATGACATCGCTGCTCGATGGATTAGGCACGTAGTACCTCGACAAAGCGAGGCTGATTTTTCAAGTCACTCAAATGTCGTTTGTGATCCTATGCCTTGCCCCGACACGCGCATTCGTTGTACGCCAGCGCCACGGCAGCGATATTGGCCCCGGCTCGAGCCTTGATGCCATTGATCCAGCGGAAAGACGGGTCGTCCCGATGCTGGGCGTGCGCCAGCACGAAGCGCGCGCCGTTGATCAACAACATACGCACATACTTGTCGCCGCGTGTGCTGATACCGAGTAGGCGTGGTTTGCCTCAGGTCGAGATCTGATCGCGAATAAGCCTTACACCCTGAAAGCGTTTACCGCTAACCCAGGTTATGCTCGGAACTACGCGAGCGTAGTCAAGTGGTTTACTGATTGCGCTAGTCCCTGCCGAATATCTCCTCGTGCAGATCCTGCGGATCGTCCGCGCTTGACCCCTCAACAGCCGCGCGATAGATTGTCATTCGCCTTTAGAAATACGTTAAAATCAGTTGGGTTCATCTTGTGGCTGCTCGTCGCGGCGCGCGCATTTGTTTCACTGCCCAATCTCAATGCTCTGACCAGACAGGGAGTCTCTATGAAAGGCGCAACTTCAAAGTCGTTTTCTGCGTTTGCGATGGCTGTACTGACAGCGCTTGCCGGATGTGGCACCACGGGCGGTGGGCAGTCAACTCAAAATGTTAGCGCTGCCGCGCCAGCGCAAGCCAAGACGCCGCCCGGCATGAACGACAGGGGTGAAGTGGTCGATTCTTCCAAGGTGGAAGCAGGCAGCGGCAAGAAGGTCAAGGGACTCGGGGATTGGGAAGGTGAGATCACCGGAAAGCCCGCGCCAGGCAGCAAGTTCGTTAAGCTGCAGATTGGCATGTCGATGCGGCAGGTGACCGACATTGCCGGCACGCCGACCGATCAAGGCGCCTATATAACCGGCAAAGCCTGGATTCCGTTCTACTTCGGCGCTGACCGCCATCGCTTCGAGGCGGTTTACAAGGGCCAGGGGCGGCTGATCTTTGCCGGCGGATCGATGGGCGATTTCATGGGCGGCAATCTTATCTGGATAATCTATAACTCGAACGAAAGCGGCTATCGATAACCGTTGCGCATAGATGGAATTCCTCCCGGCCTGCAAGTAGTTGTTCTTGACGGTTGAGACGGGCTTGACTGCCCACATAGACACGACCCCGTCCGGTTGCCCAGGGATTTTATGCTTCGGTTGAATAGATTGGCGACTGCAAATGTTGTACATGTTCACGTGACCTGGTAGGTCGGCGATCCTCACATTCGTTCGCCGTGGCCCTGATGGGAATCCGCTCGACATCTCCTTGAATATATCCCCGGTCTCGTTAAGGCCCTTCTGAGCACCCGGTATTGGTGTCGCCGGGCCGATATTCTACGATTGTATGAAAACAACTGGAACAATCGTGGATCGGTGTAAAACGCGGATTGTCGTGATGCGTCGATTCGATTCGGTTGCTATCACCTCCGCATCATTGCGATCATTCTTGTTGCCTTTACGAAGGGCCTCGCGAAATTGGCACTGATCAGTTTTACCGGGTGCCCTAATGGACGGGGACGCCGGGCCCAATAGTTCGAGTCGCCGCTAATGGCGGAAGCTACCTCAGAGCCAGGGTGCGTGCATTGACATGCTAGCCCCCGAATGGGCGTCAAGTTGTTTGGCGATTTATGACTCTCCACCGAATCCCCAAGAAAAGCAGAAGAACGGATTGTGGGCGCCGACTACCTGTCGAGCGACTCAGCTTGAGGTCACAAGCGTGCTGGTTTCGGCAATTGTCATTCCGCTTGAGCAGAGCGCCGATGCATAAGTTCGCGGTAGTGTGACGCCGGCCGCGTGGCGTCCGGGTCGGAACTGATTGCACACTCGGCTTAGCGCTACGCAAAACTGCTCCGCTTGCCTGATGCCTTTGAATCGCCGAGCTGCTCGGCTTCGCAGTTACCAGAGTTCGAGCACTTTAGCGCACCTCTTGAGCATCTTGCGGAAGAACCGCTTCGCCGGCTGCCTCGCTACAGCCTCGTTGTGCGAGTACATCGAGTCCTTCGCCGCTCTAAATCGACCGCGCGCCACACGTAGACGAATTCCCGGTTGATCTTGCAGAAGACTCCATCGACATGCCATGTATCACCACAGCGGTCGCGCCAAGTGCACAACCGTGTACTCCGCCCCGAACTTCACCGTCCAGAAGCGCACTGCTTCGTGAGAAAGCTCTACGCCCCAAGCCAACAGGAGTTCTGCTACCTCTCGAAAGCTCAAGCAGAATCGGCAGTAGACTCAGATGCAATGGCTGATGATTTATGCTGGGAAACGATGACCTTTATGGAGAGAAAGAGAGAGAATCCGGCGAGTACATGCATTCATTCCGGACATCACATCACGCCCCCAACTTCTTGATAACGCTTCGAGGTGTGGACTGCTTCAAGGAAAGGACACCACATTTTCGTCGTTGAAATGATCGAGCTGCGAAACAGCCTCCTGTTCACGAAACACGGCACCATCGGTGGCTTGCCTAGGTTCGCGTTGAACCGTCTACAATGCGCGGTGACAGCGAGAGAAAGCACGCGAAAAGCAGCAGGGTATAGTGCGGTGCGAACGAGCCCAGTCGATCGCTTGCCCTTCTTGGCCGGCACCTCAGCTACGGCGGAGCGCCGGCGCCTAGCGTTGTGAGCAAGGCGGCCGCGCTGTAGCGAAACATCGAGGGGTAAGAAAAAATATTCCGCGTTGCATGGAGGCGAGCACATGAAGGGTTTTTTGAATCCCCTTAACAGGGACTATTACGGTGGAACCTTGATGTTGCTGCTGGGGTTGGGCGCAGCGTATCAAGGCATGCACTATCCGTTAGGTACGCTCAGCCGGATGGGTCCGGGCTTTTTCCCCGTTTCGCTGGGCGTAATTCTGACACTGATCGGATTGGCGATTGCCATCGGCGGCAAATGGGCCGGGCTCGAAGATGAAAAAAAAACCCTCCCTCCCGAGTGGCGTGGCTGGTTCTGTATTTGCCTCAGCATCATTGCGTTTGTGGTGCTCGGAAAGTATGGCGGCCTGTTGCCAGCGACGTTCGGAATCGTCTTCATTTCAGCGCTCGGCGATCGTCAAAACACGATTCTTGGTGCGGCGGGTCTGGCATTGGCCAGCTCCGTCGTCTGCGTACTGCTTTTCTGGTGGGCATTGCAGATGCAGTTCCCATTGTTTTCTTGGGGTTGAAATCAGATGTACGAGTCGCTGAATGGTCTTTGGTTCGGCTTCGGCGTTGCGCTGCAGCCGCACAACCTCATGTGGTCGTTCTTTGGCGTGCTCATCGGAAACCTGATCGGCGTGTTGCCCGGAATGGGCGCACTTTCGGCGATCTCGATGCTGCTGCCGCTGACCTATACGATGCATCCAGTTCCAGCGATCCTTATGCTCTCCGGCATTTTCTACGGATCGCAATATGGAGGGGCGATCGGGGCGATTCTCTTGAACATGCCTTCCCACCCGCCGCATGCGGTTACCTGCTTGGACGGGTACCCCATGACCAAAATGGGCAAAGGCGGAACAGCGCTCGGAATTACCATGATTGCATCGTTCTTTGCTGCGTCATTCGGGATCATGGTGATGATTTTCGCGTCGCCGCTTCTAGTGGCTATCGCATTTAAGTTCGGACCTACCGAGGTCTTTTCGATCATGCTGCTCGGGCTACTTGCGGGTGGCACGATGGCTCGCGGATCAGCACTCAAGGGTGTCGCGATGACGGTAGTAGGACTCTTGATTGGCGTCATAGGCACCGACGTCAATACCGGGGCGCATCGCTTCACATTCGGCATTACGGAGTTGTCGGACAAGGTCGAACTCGTCGCTTTGGCGCTTGGCCTCTTCGGTGTCGCTGATTTTCTCCATAACATCAACCGGATAACCTTTGTAGGTAGCGGCACGAAGGTTCGATTCCGTGATATGCGCCCTAGCAAGAGCGAGCTCAAGCAGGCATTTTTTCCGATGCTCCGCGGGACGCTAATCGGCACGCTATTCGGAGCCATGCCCGGCACCGGCCCGACAATCACGACCTTCGTCGCCTACGCCCTTGAAAGGAAGATCTCAAAGACACCGGAGCGCTTTGGCCACGGCGCCCTGGAGGGAGTCGCGAGTCCTGAGGCGTCTTCCCATTCCAAAACGCAAGTTGATTTCATCCCGACCATGACGCTGGGGATTCCCGGCGACGCCGTCATGGCACTGATCCTGGGTGCACTGATAATTCAGGGAATCCAACCGGGTCCAAACTTGATCAGCGAGCATGCTGACCTCTTTTGGGGTTTGATTGCGAGTTTCTGGGTGGGAAACATCCTTCTCGTCATTTTAAACGTACCATTGATTGGCATTTGGGTGAAGGTGTTGCAGGTCCCCTATCGCTTTATGTTCCCCTGTGCGCTGTTCTTTATCGCGATCGGCGTATATAGCACCAACAACAGTTTGTTTGAGGTCAACGAAGTACTCATTTTCGGCATCGCCGGGGCCATTTTTTTGGCGCTGGACTTTCCGGCCGCTCCGATTCTTCTGGGTTACGTGCTCGGACCGCTCGTCGAGGAGAATTTCCGCCGCGCATTGCTGCTTTCCCGTGGCGATTTACGCATATTGTTCGAGCGACCGATTAGCGCAGCGTTCATGTCGGTCTGCATTCTTCTTGTCTTGGGTCAGATAGTCCTTGCGGTCCGGGGCGCGTACCTGAAACGAAAGGCCGGCGTGCCGGGCATTGATTTGCCGCAGGCCCCCGGTTCGGTGGTGGAAAACGAGTAGGCGTGCGACTGCGGAAGGGGTCGGTATTCTGCCAGCATCGTAGCTGATCACAAGTCGGTATGAGTATCTGTATACAATCTTCTGGCGTTAGGAACGCCCACCGCGCCGGCGGTGGCTTAGATCCGAAGCCGACACTCAGCAGCAATACGACCGCGTCCCACCGTTTGGACTTTGCCTCTCCGGCGATGAGTAGCTGATGTGCCAGGATAACTCGACACGCAGATGAATCGCTATTTTGAAATCCAGCCTCTGCAGAATGTCAGCTTCAAAGCCAACACGGCGGAATGTGAATAACGATAGGCGAAAGGAGCCACACCGGCAGGCGCGCCATGGAGCGAGATCGTTCTTCAGTACTTTTTCTGGTCTTGGTGGCTAGCGCAGCGCCTTTCGTCTGGCTTACCGGCCGCTTCCTGCCTGAAATTGTCGCATCGCATTTTGCGACGTCCGGCCTTGCGAATGGGTTCATGCCACGCGCGTCCTATGTGCGGCTCATGCTCGTATTCGCTGTGGTGCTGCCCTTGGCTCTAGTCTTTCTGCCGAGGGTTACGTTTAGCAATCCCAAAGCTCGCATCAATCTGCCCAACCGAGACTATTGGCTCGCAGCAGACCGGCGAGCCGGCACAATTGAGTTCTTGCGTCAGCACTCGGCACGCTTGGGGTCAATGCTGGTCATCTTTCTCTGCTATGTGCATTTGCTGGTAACGCGCGCAAACCGTGTGGTTCCGCCAAACTTGTCTTCGCCCTGGTTGATCGGCGGGCTCGTAGTCTTCTTGGTTTCGGTCATCGTTTGGGCCAAGGTGTTTTTTGGGCGCTTTCGAAATGTTCCCCTATAAGCGATTCCTCCCGCCAGACTGCCCAGCTGTGGTCGGGCCGTGAGATTCATCACCCGTTTAACCGGATGCGCTGCGTACGTCCCTAGGTTCGACAGGCATCGCGCGGAAGCCTGATTTATGGCTTTCTGACGGCTACGCAAGAGGTCCTGTGCGTTCGTCTCGGACAAGGCTCTCCGGGAATCCATAGCCGACCGCGTTCCACAAATCGCCATAGGGACGCCCAGGTCGATTCCTCAGCAGCGCGGTTCGCGTCAAGATGTCGGCTAACTAAATCCAATCGCTGCATCGAACGCACAGCCGCCGGGCTGGTCGCGGCAGCAGGGCAACCGGTAAGGTTGGAATCGCAGTGAGGAGAGCCGTGAACTATCCGCAGCATCCGCGCTGTTTCTGAATCGGCGGGCATTTAACCGATCCGAAGGAACAGAACACACAGCGGTCACCGCGATTCGGACGCAGCAGCGTCTTGCAGTTGCCGCACTCATAGTAAAAGTCGCAGGAGTTCGTCGGCATGGTTTCCTGCTTGGCGAATCCACAGCGCGGGCACGTCAGCACGGACTCAAGGATAACAGCGCGCATGGTGGGGTCGGTCACTTCTCAACGGCGGAGAGATAGGTCGCGTCGTGACCGCCACCCCGGGGTCGGTCAATCTTCGGGCGGGGTCTCGCTCTCAAGCTCCGTTCCCGTATCCTCGACTTGCAGCAAGACCGTACGCGTGTCCTGATCATAGTCAATGATTTCAGCGAAACGCCCCCAGGCAATCAGCATATCAAACAACTGGTCGGATTGCTCATAGGGCAATAATAGGGCGAGTTCCTCCAGCACTTCGGCCGCAGGAATCCGACCATTGGGTGCCTCGTGCAAACGAGAGGTAATCATCTGGAACAGGCGGAGCCGAAGAATCTGCTGCTTGAACAGCGTTTTGCGCACAGGGATCGGAGCAGCCAGGAAATACCATCCGAGCTCGGTCATGTTGACGTCGTCCTTGGGCGTGTCGACCAGCCCCAACATCTCGGCTGCCTTGACGATCGCGATCGTCTCGCCGAAGTCCGCGCCGATCCGCGCGCTCAAGTCGAACACATTTATCGTTTCCTGGTGGGTTTCGAGCGCCTCGAGCAGACCGACAATGCGCCCGACCGGCACATTCGGAATTGCCTCGACTCGAGTCGAGACAGGTGTTGCAACCGACGAAAGTGCAGTCTCCTCAGCGGTGACAGCCGCTTCCTCCGTGGTCACCACGGCGGCAGGTACGACGCTGGCGTCCTTGGGCTCGTCCGGCAACGCCAACGCAGTGATCGCGGCATGGATCTGATCGACTAGCGCAGCGAACTCCTTCGAGTTCACGTCACGGGGGTACGGCAAAGGATTGGCAATGACGTTCTTAATGCGACCAGGATGGGAGGAAATAATGATGATCCGGGAAGCCATGTAGGCCGCTTCGGCGATGTTGTGCGTCACGAAGAAAATGCTCTTCAAGCCGGCTTGTGTGTTGTTCCACAGTTGGACGACCTCGCTACGGAGATTTTCGGCGGTCAGAACGTCAAGCGCGCTGAACGCTTCATCCATGCACAGTACTTCGGGCTTGGCGACAATGGCACGCGCGAATCCAACGCGCTGCCGCATCCCGCCAGACAATTCTTTCGGATACGCATTCTCATAACCGGACAAGCCGATAAGGGCAAGCACCTTGTCGATTTCCTCCCGCTCTTGGTGGGCACTCAATCGGCGCTGTATGAGACCCACCTGCACATTTTCGTGCACGGTGAGCCAGGGATACAACGCAAAGCTCTGGAATACCATCGATAGAGTGCGGTTGATACCCATGAGTGACGTACCGTGACTTAGCACGGCGCCCTGGGTCGGTTCAGTGAGTCCCGCCATGAGCCGCAAAATCGTGGATTTTCCGCTGCCGGATTGCCCCAAGAGAGCAAGCATTTCGCCTTCCCGCACTTCGAGACTGATGTCATCGAGAATCGTCACGGGAATTCCACCGCCGCTGGCGTAGGCTTTGGAGACGTGTCGCAGTTCAATTAAGGGCACGCTGGACGAGGCCAACTCAGGGCCACGCCCAGGCGCATAGACGGGAGCGGTGACTACGGCGGCAGGTGCTGACATCGATCAATCCCGTAGCAGGTTGGAACGGGGTCGTGGGGCAAACCTCAAGCCAGTTGGAGCACGGCTACTCGCACGCACCGCTCACGGACCTTACTCGAGCTTGAATTTCCGCTCGGCCAGATCATAGAGACGGCGCCAGAAGACGCGATTAATGACCACTACGAACAGTGACATTACCATGATGCTGAAGTAGATCGCCGGTTTGTCGCCCTTCTCCGTCACCTGGGCGATATAGGCACCCAAGCCGTCGGCTACAAGTTTGTCCTGACCCCAGGAGGCGACTTCGGCCACAATGCTGGCGTTCCATGCCCCGCCGGTCGCGGTCACCGCGCCCGTGACCCAAAACGGAAAAATGGCCGGAATGATCAAGATCTTCCACCGCCGCCATTGCCCCAGTCCGAACAGGCCAGCCGCTTCATGCAAATCGGTGGGGATGGCTATCGCGCCGGCAATGACGTTAAACAAAATATACCACTGCGTACCGAGCGCGATCAGTAGCACGCTGCCGATGTTTATGGGAATATGCGTCGCGATAAAGAAGGCGACAACGAACGGAAACGTCATATTCACCGGAAACGAGGCGGCGATCTGCGCAAGGGGCTGCGCAATACGCGCCACCCGTGGTCGCATGCCGATCCAAACCCCGATGGGAGTCCATAGTAGCGTCGCGAGCACCGTCATCGCCACGACGCGAAGCAGCGTCAGTACGGCGAGCCACACCACATGCAGCATCTGGGCGGCGTTCATCTCGGTCTTGATTTCCTCGGCGACGCTGGTCGCGACAAAGACAAGCCATGCAATACTCGCCGCCACCGCGAACCAGACCAGCGCACGCAGCGATCTCTTCATCGGATTCGGCGTGCGGGTGATGACGGTTTGTGACATATCCGAGGCGAGGGCGGATAGGCGCAGAGTGAGGCGGCCCAGCGCGTCGCTCATCTTAGCCGACAGCCGCGACAGCAAGTACGACCGGCGCAACAGATTCAACATCCACGAGCTTGGGCTGTCTTTCGCTTCCGTCTGCTCCAGCTTGAATTTTTCTGCCCAAGCAACCAGCGGCCGCCAGACCAGTTGGTCGATTATGACAATGCTACTGACCATCGCGACGACAGCGTAGAGTGCCGCACGTCTATCCCCCGCTGCTACCGCCTCCGCCATGTAAGACCCCAACCCCGGAAGTTTGATATTCTTGTTGAGGACCGTGATGGCTTCGCTTTGCGCGACGAAGAACCAGCCGCCGCCGAAGCTCATCATCGAATTCCATATCAGTCCGATGGCTGATGCCGGCAATTCGACTTTGGCAAATTGCTGCCAGCGATTGAGGCGGTAGATAGCGGCCGCTTCCTGCAACTCCGCTGGTATGATCGTGAGGGAGTGATAAAAGCCAAAGGTCATGTTCCAGGCCTGAGCGGTGAAGACCGCGAAGATGCTGGCGCACTCCACCCCAAGCAGACTCCCGGGGAAGAGAGCCAAGAACCCGGTTACCGTGATCGAGAGAAAACCCAGCACCGGTACCGATTGCAGGATATCGAGCACGGGCAGCATGACTTTCCGCGCCTGCGGACTCTTGGCCGCCGCATAACCCCAAACGAAGGTAAACAGGAGCGAGGCGGCAAAGGCAATGAACATGCGCAGAACAGTGCGAGCGGTGTAATAGGGAATGAGCCGCACGTCGAGTGACAGCGGCGGCGGATGCAACTCGTCGAAATGTGCTCGCATGTCGCCACCCAACGAAAGCACCAGCCACAACAGAACCAGAACGGCCAGGGCGACGGCCGCATCAATCCAGCTTAAGCGCCAGCCGCGCTCGATCTGCGGCGACGTGGTATCCGGATATAGGCGCGGGTTCATGGGCGCATTCAGAGGGACTTCATCGAACCGACGGCTGACACCGGGTATCCCCACAAGACTGCGCGGATAGCACACCCCTTTCGAATTGGACGAGCCGAAGGGTCATCAGGTGGGAGGCCGATCGGTAAATAGCTTACACACTGCGGCAGGATCGACGCACATCCTGAGTTGTTCGCGGAAATGCCGGTCGCCGAACATCTCTGCCACTTCAGCGAGGATCTTCAAGTGTTGCTCAGTGGCTTGGTGGGGCACGACCAGCACCACCATTGCGAACACTGGTTTCCCGTCCGGTGCGTCAAAGGGAATAGGTGACCTGGTACGCACAAAAGCCGCGGCCGCTTGGTTAAGACCCTTGATGCGTGCATGTGGGATCGCTACCCCGTGGCCCAATCCGGTGGAACCCAGCCGTTCCCGTGCATTCAGGCTGTCGACCACCTGCGTTTGCGCGAGGCCGCATCGCCCGTCGAGCAGGCGCCCCACAGCTTCGAAAGCGCGCTCCTTATTCGGGACATCAACGTCCAGCAAGATATTCTCGGGCGACAGTAATTGGTGAATGGTGCTCATGGGCTTCCAGTAACTAGGTTATCTTCTTGTCTACTTAACGCACGGCGACCGATTGGATTACGCGATCATCTTCTTTGGACGACGTCCCCGCGGGTACCGATTAAGCGGGTGAGGAATGCTTTCAGGTAGGATATTCATGTTGTTTTTGATCAGTTCGGTGAACGTGCATGAAGGGCTTTGCGCCGCTCAGGACGAAAGGCGCCGCAGCAGGACCGGGGCACGCCGGGCGGCACAACTTCACGTGAGCGGCAAACGGCTGAAAAGGTGGGCGCGGACGCACACGCACATCCCCACCACCATGATGATGGCAGGAAATGATCCTTCAGCCGCAAATCCGCTACCGGCCGATTAGGCTCACCCGATCTAAAATATGTCCGGTTCGCCAACCGGTGCACCAAAGTCGCTGCGGAGAAAATCGAAATCACAGCCTTCGTTTGCTTGGCCGATATGGCGCGAGAAGATCCAACCGTAACCGCGCTCGAACTTGCTGACCGGGCGCTTCCAGGCAGCCTTCCGTCGGCCTAATTCTGCCTCCGATACATCGAGATGAATAGTGCGTGCGGGGATATCGACGGAGATCGTGTCGCCGGTGTGGACCAATGCGAGCGGGCCGCCAACGAAGGATTCGGGTGCGACGTGCAGAACGCAGGCGCCGTAGCTAGTGCCGCTCATGCGCGCATCGGAAAGTCGAAGCATGTCGCGCACGCCCTGACGCACGAGCTTCCTGGGAATCGGCAGCATGCCCCACTCCGGCATTCCCGGGCCGCCCAGCGGACCGGCGTTGCGCAGGACCAGGACATGATCTGGGCTGACATCGAGATCCTCGTCATCGGTAGCTTTCTTCATCGACGGATAGTCGTCGAACACCAACGCCGGTCCGGAATGCTTGAAAAATCGCGATTCGCAGGCGCTTGGCTTCATGACACATCCATCGGGAGCGAGGTTGCCTTTCAGCACGGCCAGTGCGCCTTCGCGGTAAAGCGCGTTGTCGACCGTACGGATCACGTCGTCGTTATAGACTTCCGCACCTGCAATATTTTCTGCGAGCGTCCGGCCGGTGACGGAAAGCGCGTTCAGGTGCAGACGATCGCATACGCGGTTCATCAACGCGGGCAACCCTCCGGCATAATAAAAATCCTCCATCAGGTAAGTGTCCCCATTAGGACGGATGTTGGCGATGACCGGCACCTTGCGGCTTGCCGCTTCAAAGTCATCGAGACCGATATCGCAGCCGGCGCGGCGCGCCATCGCGATGACGTGGATAATCGCATTGGTCGAACAGCCCATTGCCATGGCGACCGCGATGGCATTCTCGAACGATGCGCGCGTTTGAATTCGCACCGGCGTTAGGTCTTCCCAGACCATATCGACGATGCGCCGTCCGCTTTCGCAGCACATGCGGATGTGACCCGCATCGGCAGCCGGAATGGACGATGCGCCGGGTAAGCTCATGCCGATGGCTTCAGCAATCGCAGTCATCGTGCTTGCCGTACCCATCGTCATGCACGTGCCGTGGCTGCGCGCGATTCCCCCCTCGACCTCACCCCATTCTGCTTCGGTGGTTTTCCCGGCACGCCGCTCGTCCCAATACTTCCATGCGTCGGAGCCGGAACCCAGGACCTTACCTTTCCAGTTGCCGCGCAGCATGGGTCCTGCCGGAAGGAAAATCGCCGGCAAGCCGGCACTCGTAGCACCCATAAGAAGTCCGGGTGTGGTTTTGTCGCAGCCGCCCATGAGCACAGCGCCATCCACGGGATGACAGCGCAGCAGTTCCTCAACTTCCATTGCCAGCATGTTTCGATACAGCATGGTGGTCGGCTTGACGAAAACCTCCGACAGCGACAGCGCGGGAAGTTCGATCGGAAAGCCGCCCGCCTGAAATATGCCGCGTTTGACGTCCTCAACGCGCTGCTTGAAATGAGCGTGGCATGGATTGATGTCTGACCAGGTATTCAGTATGGCGATGACCGGGCGGCCGGCCCAGTCATCAGGGGTATAACCCATCTGCTTCATGCGTGAACGATGTCCGAATGAACGCAAATCATCCGGGGCAAACCACTTTGCGCTACGCAGCGACTCGGGTACTTTTCTTGAGTACGTCATGGGAGATGGCGCCTGGGTTAGGCCATGCGCGGTTTAGACCACGCGCGCAAGAAGTATAAATGTCTTCCCCTTGGAAAGAGTGTAGGCTTCCACGTCTCTGGATTTTTGGCAAGCCGCCTGGCGTGTTTTCGATATTAAGGACCACCGTGCAATAGGAATGTATCACTCAGTACTCAGCAAAACTCAGTAATATAAGCTACAGACGGAGCCATGCAGAAGCAACGGTAGAGCCTCGGATATTGCTTGATAGCAGTCAATGCCGCATCGACTTTGTCATTGAGGGTTTCACCGCGACGCAATGGCCGTCTTGCCATCCCGGTGCGCTTGAACCGTCTTCCGGCAGAACCCAGAAAAGATGATCACCCGGATACTTGGTCGACTTGCGCGGCTACGGCAAATCCACGCGGCCAAAGGAAATGGATCAGCCGGCCGATCAGAATGCTCCCATCGTGCGCACCGAAACGGCAGTCGAGGATGTGGGGGCCGCCGTAGATTTCATTTTGAAGCGGCGTGCAGTTTCCAAGATCAATCTGCTGGGTTGGTCTTGGGGCACGAGCATCATGGGTTGGTATACGACGCAGAACAACGACAAGGTTAACAAATTGGTGTTGTACGCTCCCCAGTGGCTACGCAATGCGCCGGCGCTCACTGACTCGGGTGGCAAGCTGGCAGCCTATCGGACGGTATCGAAGGACGCGGCTAAGAACCGTTGGTTGACAGGCGTTGCCGAGGACAAGAAGGCCAAACTGATCCCGGCGGGTTGGTTCGATGCGTTGGCGGGTGCAACGTTTCCAACCGACCCGGTAGGCTCGCAAAAGTCTCCGCCGCTACTGCGCGCTCCCAACGGGGTGATGCAAGACGGCCGAGAATATTGGGCTGCGGGCAAAATGCTTTACGACCCGGCGGGTATCCGGGTACCGACCCTTCTTGTTCACGCCGAGTGGGATCAGGATCTGCCGAGCTACATGCTGCGTGCGTACTTTGTCAAACTGACCAACGTGCCTTATAAACGCTACACGGAGATTGGCGAGGGAACGCACACGGTCATCATGGAGAAGAACCGCATGCAGCTATTCCGCTCGGTTCAGGAATTTCTCGACGAGAAGTTGGTCCCCGGCTTATAGCATTGTCCGCGAACGTGCTTACGCCTTACCGCGCGTTCGGCTGGCGCACGGATGTCTACTAGGCACAGTTTGCGTCTGCTCGTCGTTCCGGGTTCTATCGATAGGTGTTTACTGAACTGCCACCTTAGCATACGGTGACCCGACTAACTGCGCGGGTGCAGAGTTTAGCTTAGGTGAGGCGATCTTTACGCTCCTAAGCACGGGGCGTTTGGCTGGCTCGAGCGTCGCTAGGCGGACTTGTTCCAACGTTCTCGCGCCTTGCGTGCTCAAAATGCTCTGCACACTGAGCGGAGCGACTAGTCCCGGCATCTGAGGCGTCGGTATCGGAACAGGAACGGCTTCCTTTCGCGACACATAGCGTGACGTAACGCCTGCACTCGCCTGGATTTCCGCAAACGCCTTGGAGATCACCTGAGTTGCTGCAACGGTACCTACTACCGCAGCGACAATGAGACTAAACGGGATCAACGCTAAGCCAGCGTAGCGCAGGCGCGAGCTATCCATACGAATTGTCGAGGAATCTTGATTCATTGACTGTGCTCCATCTCAGACGTCTCATACTGGGGATCTCTGCAAAATCCGGACCAGCAGTTGCGCGGGCGCGCGCAATCAGGGCAGCCACGGCTCACCGCGCGTCGCAAAGGGCCAGGAAATTATTTTTCTGGCGATGGAAGAGCAGTGCTGCAGCGTGAGTTTGAGCCCCGCTGTTCGCTGAGCTCACGTGAAGATTGCCGAAGAGTTGTAAAGCTTACAAGCCGGGCGTGTCGGTAGGCAGTTGCAGAATGACCTCCTGGAAGGTCTTGCTGGATAGCTCGCGTTGCGAGGGGATGGCAAATCGCAATAGTCTCACGGTGATTTACAAGTCCACCTTGGCAGTATTCCCGCCGCACACCAGCACGCCGACCCGCTCTCCCGACTCGGGCCGATATCGCTTTGATAACAGAGCAGCAAGGGCTGCGGCACCTCCCGGTTCGGCGGCGATCCGCAGCACCCTCCAGAGTGCTTTTTGCGCCTGGTGAATCGAATCATCCGTGACTAGAATGGAGCGATCGACATAGCGTTGCGCAATGGGAAACATCATGGCACCAACGCGACGTGGGGCGAGCGAATCCGCCGCGATACCACCGGCGGGCGCGTCGACAGGCTCGCCTGCTGCAAGGGCGCGGTAAAGCGTCGGGGCGGCTTCCGGCTCGACCCCCACGACTTTGACCTTACCGGCACACCAGGCGGCAACGCCGCCGATGAGGCCTCCCCCACCGACCGCCACGAGGATTGTGTCCAGCTTCGCTACCTGAGATTCAAACTCCAAAGCCACGGTGCCTTGCCCGAGAAGCGTTTCCACCTGGTTGAAAGCATGAACAGGCAACGCCCCTGATCGCGCCGCCCAAATTTCACTCGCCGCAAGCGCATCCGCATAGCGCTCGCCGGTTACCTCAAGATCGGCACCATATTCACGCAGCATCATCAACTTCGCCGGCGACGCTACGCTGGGCACAAAAACCTTGGCCGCGACACCGAGTTTCGTCGCAGCATAAGCGACTGCCGCGCCATGATTGCCTCCCGAAGCCGCGACCACACCGGCTTGCGGCACGGTTCGCATGAGTAAATTAGCAAAGGCGCCGCGTGCCTTGAAAGAGCCGGAGTGTTGAAGCAACTCCAGCTTAAAGATCAGAGTGGCCGACCCAATACCGAAATCCGCACCATCGGTCTCGATTACAGGTGTCCAACGAACGTAGGGACGAATCAGATCGTGCACCGCGTCTATTCCCTTACGGTCGATAGCGATCTCCGACAATTCGGTCTCCGGATGCAGGTCTGGGTGGAAAGAGAGTACGATTATAACTTAGTCATTTAGCTAATTACCAGATGAACATTACTACCGCGATCAAAGCGCTCGCCAACGGCAAGAGATTGCAGATTCTGGAGTGGTTGAAAGCGCCGGAGACCCATTTCCCTCCGCAGGTTGATGGGGATTTGGTAAAGGACGGTGTTTGCGGACTGCTTCTCGCCGAGAAATTGGGCGTGAGCCAGCCCACGGCAAGCGAGCATCTCAAAGTGCTGGTCCAAGCGGGACTTGTGCGCACCAAGCGCATTAAGCAGTGGGTGTTTTACAAACGCGACGAAACGCGAATAGAGGAAATCAAAAAAGCGATTTTGGCGAGGATATGAATGCGCTCAATTGCGCGGGGAGCGTCAGGCCGTTTCTGTAGTGGGAACCGGCGTTCGACTCGGCGTAACCCTCGGAGGGCGCAATCGGCTTGCCTCCTTGCCCAGACGGGCAAGGAGGCAAAATGACGGACCACTGCTCGTTGAATCGGTCAATGTGGTTTGTTGTCACGCTTCATACTTGAACGACAGCGACATTCGTGAGCGGTACGCAACGACCTTGCCGCTCTCGATTTTGAGGTCCATATGGGTCACTTCGGCAATACGTAAATCACGCAGCGTTGTAGCTGCCGTTTCGACGGCCCTGGTAGCTGCGTCTTCCCAAGAGATCGGGCTGGTACCGATAACCTCGACGATCTTGTACACACCACTGTCTGCTTCTTTCCGCTTTTTTGCCATGTTGATCCTCCTGGATCGTTGATTGTAAGCGCTACCGGAGCCTGTAGCCCTGCGCAAGTGAATGATACGCTTTCGCGAGGAACGCAAGAATGGCTCCCGCGCTGGATTGTTCGCCAAGCGAGCCCCGCGATCGCACCGGTGACAGGCATAAAAAACCCTGCCACGAGGGGAGACAGTGGCAGGGTCATGAAACACCTAGCGGGATAGGAGGAGGTCACCCAACCAGGTAGTGCCACATCCAGAGTAGCTCTGGGTGCAACAACATCCTTGGACTAAGTCGCGCTAATGAGCAGCGGCGTACAGTCCACAAACTGGCTCGACTATCCGACGCGGCCGTCGGTTCCTTCATCGACCGCTAGAGCATATTGGTCCTGTGACCTGACATCCGTTCGGTGCCGTACATAACAGCGATTTTTTTGTTGCCGGCTGCCCTAGTAAGTCCGAGACTCATTCGTTTCTGCAGTTGGCGTAGTACAGGCCAACGTAAAAAAACTTTCCGATGCGTACGTTAGCGTACAGTCACTCCTCGATTGTAGGGACACAATGTCGTCGATGGGAAAATAGTGGCAATCGGTTTCTCCAAGGGGGAGTGTGCCAACAAGGCCCCAAACGGCACTAATACAGTTGTCAGGCTTCTTCCTCCTTTATTCGCTCTCGCTAAAATCTTTTGAGCCAAGCAAAGCCCTCCGACAGGAGGGCTTTTTTTAAGTGTGCCGAGCATGTTTGACAGCTTGGAGGTGGAAGTCCTGGAGCGGCCGGTAAGGCTGCGAATCTAACAGGTGAAAGTCCTGGGCCGTCAATTGCCCGATTCGGACGGCTAGCATATCTGATGCATGCGAA
>Ga0209118_1000479_pt1 | contig 22074 bp, 20 predicted proteins | sample BlaSpr_A8_Ref_M1_FD_187988 | JGI IMG/M metagenome (GOLD analysis project Ga0209118, IMG submission 187988) | Forest soil microbial communities from Thunder Bay, Ontario, Canada - Black Spruce, Ontario site 2_A8_Ref_M1 (SPAdes) (version 2) | ecosystem: Environmental > Terrestrial > Soil > Boreal...
CGGCGGCCGGAGCCAAGGAGACGACGAGCACGCGAGGGAGCGCATCGCGTAGATGCGTGACCGAGCGCGCGCAGGAGGCGACGCCGGCTTCTGCGCCGCAGGCGCCCGGCCGCCCGGGCCGATGAAGATGCAAGGACCTTCGGGGGCGGGTCACTCAAGCCTCCTTGAGGATGGCGATGCCGGGAAGCGTCTTGCCTTCCAGATACTCGAGCGTCGCGCCGCCGCCGGTGGACACGTGTGAGAACCGCCCGCCGAGTCCGAGCGACTCGATCGCAGCGACCGTGTCGCCGCCGCCGACAAGCGTGTACCCACCGCACGCCGCGATCGCCTCGCCGATCGCCTTCGTGCCGTCGCTGAAATCACGAATCTCCGCCACTCCGAGTGGCCCGTTCCACACGACTGATCCGGCGCCGTGGAGCCGCTCGCTGAAGAGCGCCACCGATTTTGGACCGATGTCAAGCGCCATCCATCCCGGCTCGACAGCGTCGGCATTCATGATGCGCAACGGCTGGCCGGCCTCCATCCGGCGCGCGCAGACAAGATCGACCGGAAGCAGCAGCTTGCGACCCGCCGCCTCCAAGACTTCGTTGGCTGCGTCCAGCGCCGAGTCCTCCACGAGCCCGTTTCCCGTGGGATACCCGCGTGCTTTGAAGAAGGTGTTGGCCATCGCGCCGCCGACGAGCAGCGCATCGACCTTCTTCAACAGGTTCTGGAGGACTCCGACCTTGGTCGAGACCTTGGCCCCGCCGACCACCGCGAGCATCGGCCGCTTCGGGTTGTCCAGCGCCTGGTGCAGCGCTGTCAGCTCCGCTTCCATGAGCTCTCCGGCGAACGCCGGCAGGTAGGCGGCGACGCCCACCACCGAAGCATGCGCCCGGTGCGAGGCCGCGAATGCGTCGTTCACGTAGAGCTCACCCAGCGCGGCGAGCCGGTGGGCAAAATCAGGATCGTCGGCCTCCTCCTCGGGATGAAACCGCACGTTCTCGAGCAGCAGCACCTGTCCGTTTTGCAGCTTGCCGACCGCCGTCCGCGCCGGCTCGCCAACGCAGTCCTCGGCAAAGTGCACCTCATGACCGAGGAGAGAAGCCAGGTGCAGGCCGACTGGCCGGAGCGACAGGTCGGGTTCTACGCCCTTGGGCCGGCCGAGGTGCGACATCACGATGACCATGGCCCCTCGCTGTGCAAGATGCTGGAGCGTTGGAATCGCCGCGCGGATCCGAGAGTCGTCGGTGATCTGGCCCTTCGACATGGGCACGTTCAGATCCTCGCGCACGAGGACCCGTTTGCCGGCGACGTCGACGGAGGTGATCGATGCTTTCAGAGCCGCTCTGCCATGTAGGCGATGAGGTCGACCATGCGGCAGCTGAAGCCCCACTCATTGTCGTACCAGCCCACCACCTTGGCCCATTCGCCGCCGAGCATCAGCGTCAGGGGAGCGTCGACGATCGACGAATGGGGATCGTGCATGAAGTCGGAGGACACGAGCTCCTCGTGGCTGACGGCGAGGATGCCGCGCAGCTCGCCGCTCGCGGCCTCGTCGAATGCCGCGTTGATGTCTTGAGCGGTTGTCGTCCTGGAGAGCTCGACGGTGAGGTCGACGACCGAGACATCGAGGATCGGCACGCGGAATGCCATCCCCTGGAACTTGCCCGCCAGCTCGGGCAGGACCTCAGCGACGGCGCGGCTGGCACCAGTGGACGTGGGGATGATGTTGTCGGCGGCGGCCCGCGCGCGGCGCAGGTCTTTGTGCGGCAGGTCCTGCAGCTTCTGGTCTGCGGTGTATGCGTGAATCGTCGTCATCATTCCGCGCTCGATGCCGAACGAGTCGTGCAGCACCTTCGCCAGGGGCACGAAGCAGTTGGTCGTGCAGCTCGCGTTCGAGATGACGTTGTGCTTCTTAGGGTCGAGGCCTTTGTGGTTGACGCCCATCACGACCGTGTAGTCCTGGTTGGTCGCAGGCGCCGAGATGATCACCTTCTTCGCGCCGCCCTTGTCGATGTGAACGCGTGCTTTGGTGGCGTCGGTGAAGAGACCGGTCGATTCGATGACCACGTCAACCCCGAGATCCTTCCACGGCAGCTCCGCCGGGTCCTTGTGGCTGAGGAACTTGACCGGGCGTCCATCGACTTTGATCGTGTCGGCGTCCGCCGAAACATCGGCGGCGAACGTGCCGAGGGCCGTGTCGTGCTTCAGCAGGTGCGCGAAGGTCTTCGAGTCACCGATGTCGTTGACGGCGACGATCTCGAAGCCTGGCTTCAGCTCATACGCCGCCCGGTAGATGTTCCGGCCGATCCGTCCGAAGCCGTTGATACCGACCTTGATGGCCATCTAGGCGAGCTCCTGTTCGTGGAGGGTTTGAGCCCAAAGGCAGGGCAAAAACCCGAGGGCAGATACCGAGGGCAAATCCCGACGAGGACGGACGTAATGTTAGGCGGAGCGCCCCGATACATTGGGCGGGCGGCTCTCGCCGTTCGAGCCGGCCAGCTGCTGGAGCCGGCGAAGCCGGTGATTGACGGCGGATTTCGACAGTTTCATCCGCCCGGCAAGCTCCCCCAGGTTCAGCTGCGGATGGGCGCTGCGCCAACGGGCCATCTCGCGAAGGGCCGGCGGAAGATGTTCGAGCCTGCCCGCCGCCTGCAGCTGCTCGATCGCCGCCGCCTGGCGCATTCCGGAACCTATGGTCTTCCCGATGTTGGCCGTTTCGAAGTTGAGCCGGCGGTTGACCTCTCCGCTGACCTCGCGCACCACCCTCACGCTCTCGAACTCCATGACTGCGCGGCTGGCGCCCATGAGCGACAGCAGACGGACGATCGCATCGCCCTCCTTGACGTAGACGACGTGCTGCCCGCCGCGCTCCATGATGCCGACCTTCGCACCGACTGAGTCGGCGACTTCGGAGATCGCTGTCGCCCAAGGGCTTGACGGAGCGACGAACTCGAGGTGATAGCGAGAGCTGGGGGCATTCACCGAACCGCAGCCGAGGAACAGGCCGCGCAGCATCGCCTTGCGGTCACACGCAGCGTCGGGTACGGCGCGCGCGGCCGACTGGGTGAAGGCCGGTGCGAGACCCGGCGGCAGCGCGAGCTCGATGAAGAACGACATCCGCTTGCGCGTCTTGACCGCCTGGTACTTGGCATCCATCGGACCGACGGCGCGCCCGAGCCGGACCACCTTGCGCGCGACTACGTTGCGGAGCAGCGAGAAATAGGCCGCCTGGCCGTCACCGGCCCGTTTGATCAGGCGCGCACGCGAGCCGAAATAGATCCCCAGCAGCTCGCTGAGCTGACAGCAGGGTCGCGCCGGCAAAAGCCCGGCCATCTCGTTCTTGACGTCCGCCGCGAACGAAATCCGGCGTACCTCCCAGGCTTGAAGATGCCCCCGCCTCTCACCTGCAGTGTATATCTCCCTCCCCCGCTAGGGGGAGGGTTAGGGTGGGGGGCCTTAAGCTGAGCAAAGTGTCAGAAATGAGGATGATTGAGGCCGTCCGCGCCGCGATGGCGGAGGAGATGGAGCGCGACGACCGCGTGCTCGTGATGGGCGAGGACGTGGGTAAGAAAGGCGGCGTGTTCGGCGCGACCGACGGCCTCTACGCGCGCTTCGGCGAGGCACGCGTGCTCGACACGCCTCTCGCCGAGTCGGGCATCGTCGGGGTCGCCATCGGCGCGGCCCTGAACGGAATGATCCCGATCGCCGAGATCCAATTCGCGGACTTCATCCACCCCGCCTTCGACCAGATCGTCAGCGAGGCGGCGCGCACGAGGTACCGGTCTAATGGCGACTGGTCGGTGCCGATCGTCATCCGCGCCCCGTTCGGCGGCGGAGTTCATGGCGGCCTCTACCACTCGCAGTCGATCGAGGCCTTCTACGCTCACGTCCCCGGTTTGAAAGTCGTGGTCCCGAGCATGCCGGCCGACGCACACGGCCTGCTCAAGTCCGCGATCCGCGATCCGGACCCCGTGCTCTTCCTGGAGCACAAGAAGGTGTACCGGCTCATCACCGAGGAGGTCCCTGACGGCGACCACCTTGTCCCGATCGGTCCAGCGGTCGTGCGCAGAGAGGGCACTAACCTCAGCTGCTTCGCGTGGGGCCTGATGCCCCACTACTGCCTGGAGGCGGCGGCGCAACTGGAGACGGAAGGTGTGAGCGTGGAGGTCGTCGACCTCCGCACGCTCGCGCCGCTCGACCGCGAGGCGATCCTGCAATCAGTGCGCAAGACTGGCAAGGCCATGGTCGTGCACGAGGACAACCTGACCGGAGGGTTCGGCGCCGAGATCGCGGCGATCATCTCTGAGCACGCCTTCGACAGCCTGGATGGGCCCGTTCTGCGCGTCGCCGCTCCGGACGTCCCGGCCATGCCGTTCAACTCGCCGCAGGAGGAATTCTTCATGCCCAACCCGCACAAGATCGCGGAAGCCATGCGAAAACTTGCCGCCTACTAAGCGCAGCAAGACGGTCGGAGCTCCCCACCACCCGGCTTCGCCGGGAGCCTCCCCACAGGTGGGGAGGCGACTGGTCCCACCGATCGCCCCCGAGGAATACGCGATGCGGCGGGAGGCGGTCGCGGCCGGAAGGGAGGCCGCCGGGCTCGACGCGATTTGTGTCTTCTACCCGGCGCGGATCGCCTACCTCACCGGCTTCCACCACATCCCGACCGAGCGCCCCATCGCGCTCATCCTCGGACCCAAAGCCGGCGCGACTCTGATCGTCCCCGCGGTGGAAAAGGAGCACGCCGAATCGTCGACGTCGCTCGACCGGGTCGAGGTGTACTTCGAGTACCCGGGCGCCGAACACCCGATGGAGCGCGTATCAGCCATCCTCACGGAGCTCGGCGCGAAGCCGCGGCGCACAGGCGCCGACCACGATGGCTACGTGCCTCTGTGGGGTTATCGAGGACCAAAGCTCAGCGACCTGATAGGCGAGACGCCTTTTGACGCCGAGCTCATCGTCGAATCGCTGCGCCGGGTCAAGTCGGCGGCCGAGATCGCGTGCATCCAGCTGAGCTGCGACTGGGCGGCGCGCGCGCACCGCCGCATGCAGGTCTCGATCAAGACCGGCCAGACCGAGATGGAGTGCTACGCGCCAGGCAACATCGAGACGCTGCAGGAGATGCTGCGCGAGATGCCGGGCTGGCGCCCGCGCCGGTTTGAGGGCAACGGACTCACAGCGATGTTCGTGGCCGGGCGTTCAACCGCGATGCCGCACGGCTTCGTGAAGGGACACGGCGTTCAGAAAGGTGATGTGCTCGTGAGTGGTGCCAGCGCCGACATCGACGGGTACGGCAGCGAGCTGGAACGCACCATGATCGTCGGCGAACCCACACCGCAGCAGCGGCGCGCCTTCGACGCAATGCTCGCCCTGCAGACGCGCGCGATCGAGGTCATGGCGCCGGGCGTGACGGCCGGCGAGGTCGAGCTCGCCACCGTCCGCCTCGCCGAAGAGCTCGGCGTCACGGACAACCTTCGCCACCACGTCGGGCACTCGATTGGGCTCGAGGGGCACGAGGCCCCATTCCTCGACCGGGGCGATGAGGCAGTGCTCGAAGAAGGCATGGTGTTCACCGTCGAGCCCGGCGTTTACGTCAAGGACGTGGGCGGATTCAGGCACTCTGACACGGTGGTCATCACGGACGAAGGGTGCCGCGTGATGACCGACTACCCGCGCGAGCTCAAGGACTTGATCGTCTCGACGTGACCGTTGTCCGGCGCAGGCCGGATCTTGCTCGTGAACATGTGGAGCACCGTCGTGCCGTCGGTGGTGTGCCGCCGCACTCGGTCGACCGCCATCGGGGGCAGCATGCCCTGGTCCTCGACCGTCACCACCGTCTCCTTCGGCGCCACCGTCCTCCAGACCTCGCCGACCATCTCGCGCGGTAGGTTGCCGGGCACGTACACGTAGCGCCGGTTCGGCACCGCGCTGCGGGCGAGCATCTCCGCGCGCGAGAACGCGTCGTGGGCAGCGTAGTCCTTCAGGTACGGGTCGCTCACCTCCAACAGCTCGTGGTGCTGGTGCGGGTAGCGGTTGCCCCGGTAGAGAAACACAGCGCCGCGGCCGGCCGCCGCCCGCGCCGCCTCCGCAATCACGGCTTCCGCGGCCATCTGTTCGTGCGGCAGGATGACCAGCACGTCGCCGGCCGACGGCCGGTTGCCGAGCGCGCCGGCGATGGATTGCGCGGCACGCTGCGGCCGGAACGGCACCGGGAAGACGGCAGGGCGGCGCCGCCTGTAGTACCGGTACGTCGCGAGGCCGGCGACCAAGCCGATCACCGTGAGCCCGCCGCCGAACTCGGTGGCGAGTGGCTTGGCCTTGAGGTTGACGAGCCAGGCCACCACCACCAGCACAGTGGTCAGCACCCCAACCGCGAAGAACGCGATCGTGCGCACGTTCCACCGCTTGTACTCGCGCCAACGCACCAGGTCGAGGCTGACGCACGTGAGCACGAACGTGCCGAGCAGCCCGAAGGCGTACAGGTCACCGAGCAGGTTGACCTGCGCCCTCGAGGCGACGATGATCACGATCGGCAAGACGGTGGCCGCGATGACCGCCCAGTGAGGGGTCTGGCGCCAGCGGTTGCGGTGCTCCAGCACGCGGGGCAAGAAACCCATCCGTGTCAGCGCGATGAAGACGTGGTACGCGCCGATGATCGCCGTGTTGCTTGCGAAAACGAGCAGCAGCGCGCCGGAGACGGCGACATAATCGCCGAGCAGGCGACCGGCCACATGGGCTCCAAGCAGAGAGATGAACTGGTTGGGGTCTGCGTTGGCGTTGAGCAGGGTGGTCGACCACAGCGTGAGCAGCGGGCTCGTGATCGCCATCGTCAGCACCACGGCGCCCATGGCGCGGTAGGCGACTGTGCGGCGCGGCTCGCGCATCGCCGGGGCCAGCTGCGCGATGCTCTCCAGCCCGGAGAAAGCGAGGAACGCAGCCCCGTATCCGGTGAGCAAGAAGATCGGCGTCAGCGCAGGCCCCCGCGTGACCGCGCTGAAGCTGTGCAGGATGCCGGATGGGCCAAGGTACAGCGCGGTCGCAAGCACGACGGCGAGCTGGCCGGCGCCGGCCAGGCAAACGAAGACCGCGGTCGTCCGTGCGCTCTCTTTGATGCCCAGGAGGTTCAGGACTCCGAGGGCGATGAGTGCGCCGACGGTTGCGTACATTGCCCACGGAATCAAAGCGGGCATCACGACGGCGAGGTACAGGACGCCTGACAGGGCGCTGAGGGCGGCGGTCAGGTAGTAGTCGACCAGGATGAAGAGCCCGCCAAGCAGCCCGGCAAACGGATGCAATGCCTGGGAGGAGACGTTGACCACGCCGCCGCCTTCCGGGTAGCGCCAGGTGACCTCGGCGTACTTGACACATAGAAGGATGAAGACGAAAAGCGTCATCAGGACGAAGAGGGCGGCGCGCGACCCGAATGGCCCGTACAGGATCCCAGGCACGTAGTAGATCGACGTGCCGATGTCGGCAAAGACGACCGCCCAGCACAGGAACGCCCCAAGACTTCCGCCGTGGAACTTGATGCGGCGGCCGGCGCGGGGAACAACGTGACTCACTCGCCGGCTCTGTCGCGACGGATGCCGAGGTAGCGGCGAAGGCCGTCGAGGTCGCTGCGCAACTGGTTGACCGCGCGCTGAGCCTCCCGATCGTCGAGTTCCATGTAGGCGACCGCCGCCAGGTAGACCTCGGCTCGCTCGAGCTGGCGCATAGCCGCGCGAAGGACGAGCCGCTGCTCCTTGGCTGTCCTCGTTGATGCGAGTTGGAGGATGGCGTTGCGCATGACTCCAAGCTAGGAGCGGCGCCGTCTGGGCTCCGTTTGGGCGATGCCTGAATCCGTATGGATCTCGTATGGATTCCAGCGCGATCCTTTACCCTCGCCATCGATGGGCTCGGACCATGTCGCTCGCCGTGGCCGTCGCCCTGGCGATCTTCGGGTCGTCGTCCGCCGCGCCACCAAGCTGCCCCGCACCCTCGGCGCGCCAGCGCTGTTCGCGGCGAGCTACGGGAACGTCGGGTCCAGCATCTACTACGCCCTGGGCGTCACCGCCGCCTTCGCCCTCGGCCTTACGCCGCTCGCTCTCATCCTTGCCGGTCTGATTTTCGTCAGCACCGCCCTCAACTACGCCGAGGGGTCGGCCGCCTTACCGCACGCGGGCGGCAGTTCGAGCTTTGCCCGCCGCGCCTTTAACGCCCCGATCGGGTTCCTGGTCGGTTGGGTGCAGCTTCTGAACTACACCGCGACGGTGTCAATCTCCGCTTACTTCGCGATCAGCTACCTCGGTGTGTTCAGCATCTTTCACCGGCTGAAAACAGACGAGCTGCTACACGTTGGCGCAACCGTCATATTGATTGGCTTCCTGGTCATCGTGAACGTCATCGGCATCCAGGAATCGAGCGCGCTCAACCTCGTGCTCGCCATGGCCGACCTGGTGACGCAGTTCGCGCTAGTCATCCTCGGACTGATCCTTCTGCTCAACTTCCGCGCCGTAATCAACAACGTTCACCTCGGAGTAGCACCGACGTGGGGCAACTTCCTGGCGAGCATCTCCATCGCGATGGTCACCTATACGGGCATAGAAACCATCTCCAACATGTCCGAGGAGGTGAAGGACCCCGGCCGCAGTGTGCCGCGCGCCACGTTCGCCGTGATCGCAGCCGTGTTGTTTGTCTCCGCGTTTCTTCCGACTATCGGCATGAGCGTCTTTCCCGTGTATCAGGACCCCGCCACCCACCAGTGGACGACCGACCTGGCGACAACGTGGAAGAACGACCCGGTGGCCGGGATCGTTACCGGCTTTGCATCGATCAGTCAGACCCTTGCGTTCTGGTCGGGCATCTGGGTGGGAATACTGGCCTTCACCATCCTGGTCATCGCGACCAACGCGGGCCTGATCGGGATCTCGAGGCTGAGCTACTCGCTCGCTGGAGCGGACCTTCTCCCGCATCGGTTCGCACGTCTACATGTCAAGTTCAAGACGCCATATGTTTCCATCATCGTCTTCGGCGTCGCGGCGGCTGTGCTCGTCCTGCCGGGAATCGTCGTCCATGGACAGGAGATCGACTTGCTGGGCTCGGTCTATGCGCTTGCGGCGACATTCGCGTTTTGCTCGGCGCATCTCTCCGTGATGCGCCTCAGGTTCATCGAGCCCAACCTCTACCGCCCGTACCGCATGCCGTGGAACATCAAGTTCGGCCGCGACAGCATTCCGGTCATATCGCTGGTGGGCGCGCTGGCCATCGGCACCGTCTTCACTCAGCTGCTGTCACAGAACATCTCCAACTCCACGTACATCTGGCTCGGGTGGATGGTGCTCGGAGTCATCTCGTTCGTGATCTACCGCCGCTATCGCAAGCAGCCCCTGTGGGAACCGCTGGAGGTCCCGCCTCCGCCCGACCGCGAGATCGATCACCTCGCCCCGGCACCCCTCCCCAAAGCCGCCCGCTACCGCTATGGACGCCGCGAGCGCATCGCCGCTCATGCAGCGGCGGTGCCGGCGCATCACGAGCGGCGCCGCCCGGGCTGGCAGCTGGAGTTCGAGCTGTTCTTCGCCCGGCACGGACAAGCTCGCGGCGTTCTCATCGTGATGGTCTTCGCTGCGGTCAGTGGGTTTGCGGTTTATGTCGACCTCTCGAAATACGATCCCTTCGGACCCGGCCTAGGCTGGTCGCCGGGCCTGGTCGCCGTGGCCTTCATGGCGGCCTACCTGCTGAACCGCAGTCACTCCGAGCAGTAGATCCCCCTTCCATTGGATACCGAGTACCTTCACGTTTCGAAGGAGGTGGATGCTGCCTGGCCGATCGTCCCGGCCACTCCGATTCGACGCATCGCGGCTTGGCTGCTGGACTACCTGCTCATCGCTGCCTATCTAGTTCTCCTGACTGCGGTAAGCCTAGGTCTCCGTGTTTCCCCAGTCCAAGCCGGATTCAACAGGGCGCTGAGTCAGCCCGTGACGGCCGAGTTGCTCGGGTTCTTTCTGCTCACACTTCCCGTCGTCCTGTACTTCGCCCTGTTCGAGGCTTCGCCGCTGGGAGCGACACTCGGCAAACGAGCCCTACGACTGGCTGTTGTCGAGACAAATGGAGGCCGGCTGTCCACGAGGCGCGCGCTACTGCGCGAGACGGTGCGCTTCTTGCCTTGGGAGTTGAGCCACGCCTTACTCTGGCGTGTCGCCCTGTCGCCAGATCGTGGCTCGATCTCGTTCTGGGTGACCGCTGGCTTTGGAGTTGTCTATGCCGTTGTGTTGCTCTACCTGGCCACTCTGTTCATCGGCTCGCTACATCGCACCGTGTATGACCGTCTGGCCGGTTCCGCCGTCATTCAGCGCTAGCTCCGAAACGTGCATTGTCTCCGCGGCCTTGCAATTCAGAGAACTCTGTGATACAAAGTACTCTGAGGAGTAGAGCCAATGCAAACATCGGATGCCGACCGACTTCTAGGGGTGACACATGCAGCAGGCCGCCGGACTCGTTCGATACTCGCCGCCAGCTCGTTTCCGATGATCCTCTTCGGGGTGCTGGCACTTGCTTCCGCCCCGGTTGCGGAGGCATGGTCCTGGCCCGCGATCGCGGTTTTGTGGCTGGTCGGGGCGCCACTTGCCTCGGTGGCTACAGGACTCTGGTATCGAAGCCGCGAGCTCGAGCACGGCGTGGCGTTGAACGCGTCGCCGTTCATAGCCACGACGGTATGCATCGTGGTGGGCGCGACCGCACTGGGCATCGCGGGCCGCGGAGGTCCGCTGAGCTACGCCGGCCCCTTGTTGATCATCGGACTCGGCTACATGGTCTTCGCGCGGTTGGAGCGCAGCGCTCCGGTTGCCGCTCTGGCCGCAGGCGTGCTCGTCAGCGCCATCGCCCTCGCGCTGCTAAGACCGCCCCATGCCTATACCCTCGGGGTGCTTATCTTCGGCTGCGGCTCGGTGCTGCTTGGGATAGTTAGCCTGGTAAGGGAGCGCCGCCTCGGTGGCTGAAGTGTCGTCCTCACACCCGGCAGTCGAGCTCGACGAAACCGTTCATCAGCGCGTCAGGCTCGGCGTCCTGGCCGTCCTGATGGAAGCAGATCGCGCCAACTTCACCTACTTGCGCGAAACCCTCGGCGTCACCGACGGTAACCTCTCCGCCCATTTGAATGTGCTGGTCAATGCCGGTTTGGTGCAGCTGGACAAGCGCTTCGTCGAAGGGCGGCCGCGCACCTGGGTTCGCGCCACGCCCAAGGGGCGTTCCACGTTCCGCGCAGAGGTTGACGCCCTGGATCGGTTGGTCACCCGCTACCGCGCCAAGGTCCAGGCCTAATGCGCAGCGGTTCCTGCGGCATCTGCGCGGCGACGTAGCGCGTTTGCGTTTTCCGTCCGTCTGGACCTAGGTCGCCGGCTCCGCACCCACCACGATCGGCGTCAGATTCCCTACACGCCTTGCCAGGAGCATGATTGATTCGAGGCAGGGCGGCAGAACGCGGTCCCGCTCGGACGTTCTGATTCTGGAGGGGCTCAAATGGCCGACATCAAGAAAGGCCGCTGGACAGCACAGATCGATGGAGATTTCGTCGTGTTTTTGATCGGCGCCCGTTTCAACTACTTCCATCTCATTCGCTCGCTCGCCGATTTCGGTGGTCGGCGCGGCATGTTCCACATGCTCGACTACCTGTTGAAGCACCCGGAGAAAGGCTTGTTGGGCTACGAGGCCGGTCTAAAGACCATCGTGCAGTACTGGAGGTCGTTCGACCACCTCGAAGCATTCGCCAAGGACAGGGATGACCCACACCTGGCGGCATGGCGAAACTTCTGGCGGAGGGTAGGCAAGTCCGATCGCACCGGCATTTGGCACGAGACCTATCTCGTCCACGCCGGTGATTACGAAGCCATCTACGGCAACATGCCGCCCTATGGGCTTGGCAAGGCAAGCACACTAGTTCCGGTTGCCGGTGACTCCAGTGCGCGAAATCGAATCCATACGAGCACTCACGCTTGACAGCGCCTCTGCGTCGGTTAGCAGCCTGATTACGCCTCCAGCCAGTAGCCAACCCCCGCCGCCGTTCGGTTCGCGGTGGCCCTGATGAGCTCCCAGAATCGACGCCTCTCCTGACGCTTCGGCAACAGCATGCAACGCCTCCTTATCGGTGGCTGTTGCGACGACGCCGATAGCGCGCGGCGACGCCGTGGCGCTGGAATGCCACTACGCCTCGAGCCTGTATCCCACCCCGGGTTCGTTGACGATGTACCGCGGGTTGGCCGGGTCGTCACCGAGCTTCTTGCGGATCTGCGCGACGACGTAGCGGGTGTTGTACTTGTCGCCGATCGCGTAGTCGCCCCACACCTGCCGCAGCAGCGTGGTGTGAGTCACCGGCTTGCCCGCGTGGAGCGCGAGGTAGCGCAGCAGCTCGTACTCGGTCGGCGTCAACTTCACGGTCTTCCCGTTGACCTTCACTGACCGACGGCCGATGTCGATCTCCAGGTCGCCCGATCGGATGACCGGCTCGCCCGCGGTCACATCGGCCTGTCGGCGCAGCACTGCACGGATCCGGGCGACCAGCTCCTCCGTGCCAAAAGGCTTGACCAGGTAGTCGTCCGCGCCGGCGTCGAGGGCCCGAACCTTGTCCTTCTCGTCGGGCATGACGCTGACGACGATCACCCCCGCGCGCGTGGCGGGCCTCAGCGCCTTCAACGTCGCGAAGCCGTCCATGCCCGGCAGTCCGAGGTCGAGGAGGATGACATCCGGGCGCCAGGCCGCCGCCTCGCGGATCGCTTCCTCTCCGCTCCCCACCGCATGGACGTCGAAGTCGTGGTAGCTGAGGCCGGTACGCAATGCGCGCTGCATCTCCACCTCATCGTCGACCACCAAAACCCGTCCGCTCACGCGTTGGGTACCGCCGAAACCTGAGCGAGCGGAAAGGTGAAGGTGAACCGCGGACCGCCGCGGCGGTTCTCGACCCGGATCGTGCCTCCGTGCGCCTCGACCACCCGTTTGGAGATCGCCAGGCCCAGGCCGCTACCGCGGGCGCGTCGGGTCCAGAAAGTGTCGAATACTCGATCCAGGTCACCGGTCGCGATGGGCGGTCCTTCGTTCTCGACCCATGCTTCGAGCACTCCGCCTCGTGGGGCTGCGCCGACCTCGATCACACCGTTCGGCGGAGACCACTCGTGTGCGTTTTCCAGCAGGTTGGCAAGCACGCGACCGGCCTGCACCTCGTCAACCTCCACTGGGGGCAGGTCGTCGGGCAGCTCGACCACGATGCGGTTGCCGGCAAGCTCGGTGCGGAGCTGACGGGTGGCGCCGGCGACGAGGTCGGCGAAGTCGTGAGCCTCCTTGTCGAGCTCCATGCCGGCCTCGAGCCGTGACAGAGCGAGCAGGTCCCCAACCATCCGGTCGAGCCGGGTCGCCTGCCGGTCCAGGTCCACGAGCAGCTCCCGCTGATCGGTCTGCAGCCCGGCCTGGGGCGCGGCCAGCGCGGTCAGCCCGGTCCGCAGCAGGGCGATTGGGCTCTTGAGCTCGTGCGACAAAGAGGAGAGGATTGCCGTCTTCAGCCGGTCGGAAGATTCGAGACTCCGAGCCCTTTCTGTCTCCAATGCCGCGCGCCTGCGGTCGAGCAGAAGGTCGGCCAGCCCAATCAGGGCCGCAAGCATCCGGAGCTGATCCGGCTCGGTCCGATCTCCGGCGATTCCGATCACTGCGACGCCGCTGGCCAGAGGTAGATAAACCAGCTCGGTCGCGCCTGGGTGCGTACGCATCAGCTTGACCGCGCCATCGCGGACCGCGATGCCCACGGCCCGGCCCTTCTCATGTGACCACGCCGCCTGCTTGAGCTCCTCCGCGGTCAACGGGTCACCGGCCAGCGCGCTGGGCTGTCCAAAATCCACGGCCACCAACGCGAAACGGCCGACGCCACGCAGCTCTGTGGCGAGCCGGCACAGCATCGAAAGGGCGACTGTAACGTCGGGCGAGCGAAGCGCCTCCGTGGCCAGCTCGTAAAGCGCGCGTGATTCCCGAGCCAGGGCCTCAGCGCTCGCGTGAGTGCGGCGAAGGGATGCGGCGAGCTGGCTGGTCACCAGCGCGACCGCCAGCAGGACCACGAGCTCGAGGAGCTCGGCGGGGCCGCGGACGGTGAAGGTGCCGACTGGGGGGACGAAAAAGAAGTCGTATAGAAGGAAAGCGACCAGGCTCCCGGCGATGGCCGGCCCCCTTCCCCATCGCGCCGCGAGCCACAGGACAAAGAGCAGGTACAGGGCGGAAAGTCCCTGCACCGGCGCCAGCGAACTGATGAGCTCGATGGCCGCCGTGATCCCGATCACGCCACCGACCGCCACCCCGTACGGCGCAGCGCGGCTCATCACGCCGCCAGACTAGCCCTAGGCTCCAACTTTCCGTCCGTTTGGCGCCAACGGAGCCGTTGAAGCCTCGCAATTACGCATTTCTGGCGCCAACCGTGTGCTTCCGCTGGAACCTCACCTCACGCCGCGCCGGCAACCGCGAGCTCCTTGGCACGGTTCGCATAGCCCGGATGCGACGGCTGCGCCACGCGGTACCACGCCAGTGTCTCCGCCAGGGCGTCCTCGAGCGCGGACGGCTCGAAGCCAAGCTCCTGGCGAGCGCGGTCGAGCACGTAGCCCGCGGAACGGGCGGGGTCAGGGCCATACGGGCTCGCGCCCTCGGGCAGATCGGCGAAAGGCACCGGGTGCACGCGCGCCGGCTTGCCCATCGCCCGGGCGATGCCTTCGATCAGGTCGCGCAGGCTCACACCATCGAAGGCGGCGTTGTAAGCCTTGGCGGCCAGGTCCTTGCGCGGGTCGCAGGCCAGCGCGCAGGCGTAGCCGATGTCCTTCACCCAGGCCAGGCCCGCCTGCCGCTCGTACGACTCGACCGGCACTAACAGCGGACCGCCGTCTTCGACGCGCTGGATGTACGCGGCGATACGCAGCGTGTGATCGGCGGGTCCGAAAACCGCGGGCGGCCGGATGACCGTCCACGGAAAGTCTGCCGTCCGCGCCAGCATCGTCTCGCACCACCGCTTGCCCTCGCGATAGTCGAGCGCCTGCGGCGGGTCGCCGGACAGAGGCACGAAGTCCTCCTCGCGGGCCGGCCTGCCGTCGAGGTCGGGGTAGACGCCGGTTGACACGAATATGTAGCGCTCCCCGCTGAAATGACGCACGACCGACAAGACGTCGGCGGGCTGGAAGGCGGCGAGGTCGAGCACGACGTCCGGCTCGACCTGTTCCAGGGCACGCACGAGCTGAGCCTCGTCGGACCGGTCAAAGGCGACATAGCTGGTGAAGGTGCCGTAAGGACGATCCTTACGCCCTGCGGCGATAGTCTCCACGCCGCGGCGCATCAGCTCCTTGCACGCAGCGACGCCGATGAACCCCGCGCCGCCAATGACGAGCGCGCGGGTCAAAGATCCCGGGCGGTGAACTCGACGTCGACGCCGTCCAGCCCTTCAAGTCGCGTCGCCATCTCGCGCGCCATGGCGACGGACCGGTGCCTGCCTCCTGTGCACCCGAAGGCGACGACGAGGTTGGATCGCCCGCGCTCGCGGTAGTGCGGGACCGCAGCGCGCAGAGTTCGTTCCAGGTTGCCCAGCAGCTCCTGTGCCGCCGGCTGCCCGATCACGAAGTCGCGCACGCGCGGGTCACGACCGTCCAGCGGACGCAGCTCGTCCACCCAGTACGGGTTTTCGAGCAGCCTGACGTCGACCACCCATGAAGCACCGTCCGGGATGCTGTTTTTGTAACCGAACGCGAGGCACGTGATGAGCAGGCGCTCGCGCGAGCGCAGCTGGTGCGCAAGCTCCCTCAGTTGGGCGACGTCGACACGATGGTGCGCGCGGTCGTGGCTGCCGCCGGCCCGTCCATCGCCCGGCCCCACGTGCACCAGCACGTACCGGATGTCCTGCGTGTCGGCGTCTTTCAGCAGCGACACCGCATCGCCGCGCAGTGGCAGCACCGCATCGGCTGCGTCCCAGGCCGACAGCCACCGCGCGAGCTGAAAGCCCGAGTCGAGGAAAACACCGACCGCCTCGTCGAGCTCAGGCTCGGTCGCACCGCCGACGATGACCAGAGTCACGGACGGAACCCTGACGTCACAGCGTCTCTTTCAAACGCTTGGCGAGGCGCTCCGGCACGCCCAGCTTCACGATGTCCTCCACCGGCGCGTCGCGAATCGCCTGCACCGAGCCGAAGTGTCGCAGGAGGATGCGCTTGCGCGCGGGGCCGATGCCCTCGACCGAGTCGAGCGGCGACGTCAGCGCCTTACGCGTGCGGACCTTGCGGTGATGCGTGATCGCGAAGCGGTGAGCCTCGTCGCGGATGCGCTGGACGAGGAACATCCCGGGCGAGTTGCGTTCCTGCACGATCGGCTCCGCGCGCCCGGGCGCGAAGATCTCCTCTCGCTCCTTGGCCAGGGCGAAGGTCGGGATGTCCGCGTAGCCCGCGGCCTCGAGCACCTCAAGCGCGGCGCTCAGCTGGCCCCGACCGCCGTCGATGAGGATGAGGTCCGGCCGGCTCGTGAACGAGCGATCCCCCACTGCGTCGGCTTCCTCCCGACGCTGCGCCGACTCCAACCTCTCCAGCCTCCGTCGAAGCACCTCCTGCAGCATCGCGAAGTCGTTGGGACCCGGGACGAACTTGATCCTGAAATGACGGTAGTGGTCGTTGCGCGGCCGGCCGTCCTCGAACACGACCATCGCCCCGACCGCCGAATCACCCTGGATATTGGAGATGTCGTAGCACTCGATCCGCTTGGGCGGGCTTTCCAGCTCGAGCGCCTCCGCCAGGGCCGCGAGCATGGGCTCGGTCCGGCTGCGGTCGTAGTCGGCCTGGATGCGCAGCTGCTCGAGCTCCTGCGCGGCGGTCTCGGCCAGCTGCGACACGAGCGCGCGCTTGCGACCCCGCTGCGGGACCTCGATGGTGACCGGGCCACCTCGCTTCTGGCCCAACCACCCGGTGAGCAGGTCGGGCTCGTCGACAGGCCCGGGCAGGATCACCGTCCGCGGCACATGCGTTGCGCTCGCGTAGTACTGGAGCACAAACCCACGCAGCAGCTCCCCTTCAGTAGCGTCGCCGGCGCCGTCGAGGGCATGCCCGTCGTGGCCGACCATCTTGCCCTGCCGGACGTACGCGACCTCGACGAACACCTCGCCACCATGGCGCGCGTACGCGATGAGGTCCTGGTCGTCGCGGGTGTGCGTCAGGACCTTCTGCCGGTCGGCGATTCGCTCGATCGACTGCAGCTGGTCGCGGTAGCGCGCCGCGTTCTCGAAGTCGAGCCTGGTCGCCGAATCCTCCATGCGGTCCTTCAGCTCGCGCACCAGCAGGTCCGAGCGGCCCTCCATGAACATCGCGACCTCATTGATGCGCGCCTTGTAGTCCTCGGGGCTGATGCGACGTTCACACGGGCCGGGGCAGCGCTTGATGTGAAAGTCCAGGCAGACCTTGCCCTGCTTGAAGATCTCGTCGGAGCACGTCCTGAACGGAAGCAGCTGGCGGATCGACTTGACCGTGCCGCGCAGCGACTGCGCGGAGGTGTACGGGCCGAAGTAGAGCGCGCCGTCGCTCTGCACGCGCCGCGAATAGTGGACGCGCGGGAACGCTTCGGTGACCGGCAGCTTCAGGTAGAGATAGTTCTTGTCGTCCTTGAGCCGGATGTTGAATCGAGGCCGGTAGTTCTTGATGAGGCTGTTCTCGAGGACGAGCGCCTCCACCTCGTTGGCCGTGGTGACGAACTCGAAGTCCGTCGCCTTGCGCACGAGCTCCGCCACCTGGGCGGTCGGCGCGTAACCTGGCGTGAAGTACTGGCGCAGGCGGTCGCGAAGGCGCAGGGCTTTGCCGACGTAGATGACCTGGCTCCTGTTGTCACGAAACAGGTAGACGCCGGGTCCATCGGGTACGGCCTGCAGACGCCGCTTGACCGCCTCTTCCAGTGAAACCGCCACGTAAATCGATTCTAGGTAGAGTCGCAGGATGCGGACGCCCGCCGCCGGGCTTCGGATCTTGCGACGACCCCGCCACGTATCTAACGGTCGGGCAGCTATTTCTCTCTGGACTCTGGCAGTGCGTGCGCTGAAGGGGCATAAGGCTCTAGCTTTCGCCCAATGTATCGCGCTGGCTTTGGCGCTCGCGGTTCCCTTGTGTCTCCGCTTAGTCCAAGATGGCGCGGCCCAAGCCGGCTATCAGTCGTTGCTCGCCACCGGAAGCGGCGCTGTGATCATCGAAGAGCCGCGCATCGCCAGTCCAGACGGGTTCGCCGAATTTCAGCAGCGGATAACTCAGTTGGTCAACAGCGAGGTTGGCAGTGATCTGCAGCTCGTAACCACATATACCAGGGCGGGCTCGTTTCGGATCAACACTCAGAACGGCAAGGCGTCGCCCGGAGACGTCAACCTGACGGCAGCATCCTATCCGGACCTTCTCTCTCACGCCACGCTCGTGAACGGGGCCTGGCCTGATGGCAAGGGAGTGCAGAGTCCGATCCCTGTCGCCCTGTCACAGACAGGGGCAGCTGAAGCCGGCTTGGCCGTCGGGGACGTCGCGTGCGTCGGCACACAAAACACGCCGAAAGATAGATCGTGGTGCATTCGGCTTGTTGGTACCTGGCGCCCGACGAAGCCGGACGAACGATATTGGCAATCAGGTCCGAGCAACATAGATATGACGCTCTCCGCCGCGGACTACTTCCAGTTCCTTGCCGCAGCCAACGGTGTCGCAAGCGACGTGAGCTTTCGGGCGGGACGCCTCTACCAAGCTGACCTGGCACGGTTCATGCTTGGTGGCGCGCCTGCGCTGGTTAATGGCCTGCGCCACCTGCGAGGACAGGTCGTGATCGAGCGCGGAGGCTCGTTCATGACCACGCTCGACAACACGATCCAGGGTTTCCTGGACAGGACCCTCGTCAACCAGTTCCCGAGCCAACTGGTCGGAGCCAGCCTTGTTCTAGTCGTGGTCTATGCACTGGCGCTGCTCAGCCAGAACTACCTGGATGCGCACCTTCAGCAGTCTCTGCTCTGGCGGATACGCGGAGGGCGCCGCAACCGCCTGGCCGCCTCCTTCTTCCTGCAGCTGGGCATATTGCTTGTGCCGGCGATCCTGCTGGCGATCGCCGTTTCAGTCGCCGCCGCTCGGCTTCTCCTGAGCAAGGAAACGGGGACTTCCGCATCACTCAGTCTGGGTTTTGGCAGTTCGGCTCTCGGACTCGGTACAGGCATGGCGCTTGTCTTGATCGTCATAGCTGCGTTGATATTCATGTTCAGCCGCCGCAGCGTTCTCGAGTTACGTCAAGCGATTGCCAGGCCGTCGTCGGTCGCATGGTGGCGCTGGAGGAATGTTGACCTTGGCCTTGCGATTCTCGCGATTCCACTTCTAGCCGAGGTCCAACTTCGTTCGGAGGTGGCTGTCCGCACCGCCTCAAGGAGCACAGACCTTGTTGGCCTGGCGCTCCCAGTCGCGGCCATGGCCGTCCTCGGCCTTGCTGCCCTGCGTCTGTTGCCATTGTTCGCCCACGTGTGCGACCTCGCCCCCAAGAACCTGGCGGCGCGGCTGAGCTCGATGAGGATGAGCCGCCAGCCAACCGAGCACGCCGGACTCGCACTGCTGCTCGCCATGGCTGTGGCTTTGGGAGCCTTTGCCGGCGTCTATTCCGCAACCGAACGCCAGAACATTGTTGATCGAGCTGCGTACAAGGTGGGGGCCGACCTTGTGGCTCATTACGACGACCGCGCCCTTCCTGATTCGCTGTCGAACGACCTGGCGAAGCTCGCACAAGTGACGTCGTCCGCGTATGTGCTGCGCAAGCCGGTGCAAGTGGCGAGCGGCTCATTCATGGTCACCGCACTAGGGGTCGAGCCGGGCAGTTTTCTCGCCACGGCGTGGACACGAGACGGACTGTCGACGCCCGCCTTAGGTTCGGCGCTGGCGAGCCTGGCCAAGTCCGCCTTGAAGGGAATTCCGGTACTGATGTCGCCGGTGACCATGTCTAGGCTCGGGATCAGGAGCGGCGTCGACATCTACTTCTCCGGCGATGGCAACACCTTCCTGATCACAGTTGTCGGAGCTTTGGACTACGTACCGACGCTCTATCCGGGCAGTGACGAATTCATGGTTATGCCGCTCGACCAGTTAAAGGCGGTGTTCCATGACGCTCCGCCCAACGAGCTCTGGCTGAATCTGAAAGGTGATCACCGCGGAGTGGTGGCTCGGCTCCTGGGCGACCCCAACGTGTCCTATGTGCAAGATCGCAGCGCGGAGGAGGCGAGCGCATTGAGCGATCCGCTGTTTCTTGCGCTCCAGGCCAACCTGGCGATTGGCTTCGGCACTGCCTTGGCGTTGGCTGCTCTGGCGTTTGCAGTCCATTTCCTGATTGCAGCGCGAAGGCGATTGTCCGAGCACGCCATCCTGCAGGCGAACGGGTTGGAGCCAGGGGTGGTCCGGACCGGGATTGCGATTGAGCAAGGCATCGTCGTCCTCTTCGCACTCGCGGTCGGATGTGCGCTCGCTGTGACTCTGGTCGTTTGGCTACTTCCTTCGTTGCAGCTGGGCAGTGGGGCAACGGATCTAGTTCCCCCGACGGTTCTCCACGCTGACTGGCTTTCGCTCGGAATCAGCGCGCTTGTGACAGTGGCCGTTGCCGGTGCGTTGGCCTGGGGCATTCGTCGCGCGGGCACGTACGTCGACACCATGGAAGAGCTGAGGCGCCTGGGATGAGCGAGCCCATCGTCGAGTGCGAAGGACTGGTCCATATCTACCGCACCACCGATGTTGAGGTGGTCGCGCTGCAAGGCCTTGACCTTCGCGTCGAGCCTGGAGAAGTTGTTGCGGTGGTCGGCCGCAGCGGTAGCGGTAAGACGACCCTGATGAACGTCATCGCCGGCATTGAGGCGCCGTCCGCCGGTACGGCCCGGGTAGGTGGGTACGACCTCGCGCGGATGACCGAGCAGGAACGGGACCGTTACCGGCAGGAGGTGGTGGGATACGTCCTCCAGCATTCACAGGCCAATCTCGCCACCGATCTCAATGCTTTCGAGAACGTGCTTCTCCCTATGAGCGCTGGATCAGCCGCAGACTCCCGCCAACGCGCGAACTTCCTACTTGAAACGATGGGTATCAGCCGGCTGGCGGCGAACTACCCGGGAGAGCTTTCGGGCGGCGAGGCCGAACGGCTGGCGGTTGCGATCGCAATGGCGAACCAACCTCAGGTGCTGCTTGCCGACGAACCAACCGCGGAACTCGACCGCGCCACGGCCGACGCTTTGCTCCGAGACCTGAGGCAGCTTCTCCGGGAATCGGGCTCCGCAGCGGTGATGGTGACTCACGATGCAAGTGTCGAGAGGCATGCCGATCGGGTGATCCAGATCCGAGACGGCCGTACGAGCACCCAGACGCGCTGGCGCGAGGAGGCGGGCGAAGTCGTCGCGGACGAACTCCTGATCATGGATCGTGCCGGCCGCATTCAACTGCCGAGGGCCTACGTGGAACGACTGGGCGCTCGCGGGCTGATCCGCGCCCATCTCGAGGGTGACGAGATCCGGCTGCGGCGCGGCGACCCAGAGTCGACGGATGGGTGAGCTGGCGATCCGCGCCCGCGGACTGGCCAAACACGTGGGGACTGGGGGCAAACGACGAATGGTCCTCTCCGAGGTCGATCTCGACGCCGCCCAGGGTGAGCTCCTGGTCATCGCCGGCCGTTCAGGGTCCGGCAAGACCACCTTGATGGGGATCCTCGGCGGCCTGGTGGCTCAAGACGAGGGCGAAGTCGCGATTTTTGGCCGGCGGCTCGACCTCCTGGACCCTGCAGGCCGGCGTGCGTTCACGCGCGAATCGATCGGGTGGGTCTTCCAGACGTCAGGTCTGCTGCCCAACCTCACCGCTGAAGAGAACGTTGCCCTCGCCCTGAACATGACCGGCATTTATGGCGAAGAGGCAAAACGCCGTTCCAGGCAAGCCCTTGACTGGGTGGACCTCGGCAGTCGCACTGGACACCGAGCCCATGAGCTGTCCGGTGGGGAGCAGCAGCGCGTCGGGCTCGCCCGGGCGATCGTGAAGGAGCCATTACTCCTGCTGGCGGACGAGCCAACTTCGCAGCTGGACACGGAGACCGCGCGATCGA
>Ga0209118_1000480_pt1 | contig 22055 bp, 35 predicted proteins | sample BlaSpr_A8_Ref_M1_FD_187988 | JGI IMG/M metagenome (GOLD analysis project Ga0209118, IMG submission 187988) | Forest soil microbial communities from Thunder Bay, Ontario, Canada - Black Spruce, Ontario site 2_A8_Ref_M1 (SPAdes) (version 2) | ecosystem: Environmental > Terrestrial > Soil > Boreal...
CCTTGTTCTTTAACCAGACGTATGTCGTCGCCAGCATCGTAATGAACACTGTGTTTATGGTTCCTCTGCCAACCAGCAACCGCCCACAATCTGGTAGTGGCGGTACGCTTACTATAGCCACCCTAAGTCCGCCACTGGTGGATACCAGTCAGCAAGTAGCTTTGTTCAGGATGCCGACGATTGTTGGTTCTCCGGCCATGTTCCCGGTTCCCTACAACAACGCGAATATCGTTGCGCTGTTTCCCGCTGATCCAGGATTCCAGCCAGACGGCGGTGGAGGAGGAGGGGGCGGTGGCGGAGGAGGATCAGGCGGAGGCGGTGGTACAGGTGGCGGGACGCCTTCAGGTGGCGTAGCAGGAAATTTGTCCCTAATCCCGCAGTTTGCGGAGTTCACAAATCAAGCGGTCATGGCTCTCGGCAACGGGTATCCGCCACAAGTGTTTTCTGACCCGACTCCGACGACAGATCACCCGGCGACGATCTCAAATATCACGGCGATATCGGTAGACGCCTTTGGAGTGGTCACGGTCACCGTTTCAGGTGGGCATGGTATCCCTACCAGCGCAAACAACGGCGCGAACGTCATCATTGCCGGTTCTGTCCCTGCGGGATACAACGGAACCTTCCCGCTAATTCAGGTAACGTCTGCCACTCAATTCAAGCTGCGGAATCTGGCAGCAATCGGCCTCGGTGCCGGGGCAGTGGGCACGGTCACGACTACTACTATTCCGATCACGTCGAACTTCGTGCCGGCTATCCCAAACTGGTCAGCTTCGACGGCGTTTTCGGTGAATGCAATCGTGCAACCGTCACCGGCGAATGGACACATCTACAAGTGCATCCAGCCGGGTAATTCTGCCGGTGCACAACCGACATTTCCAACCGGGGTGGGACAGCGCGTTACGGACAATTCTGTCATTTGGCAAGAGGCAGGGTTGGTGAATGCTGCGGCTCCACCGCCGCCTGGTGCTGCTCATATCGCGGTCTATTCCGGGGCGCTTTGGGTGTTCAACACATCTCCGACAAACACTGCCACTGGTATAGACGGACCTTGCAGCCTTCGGATGAGCGACATCAACAACCTAAACTCGTGGAACCCGATCAACCAAGCGTTTCTCGACAAAGACGATGGGACCGAGGGCATGGGGTTGTCGTCTTTCACCATCACCGCGCAGGGCATTCCTCCCGAAGGCAGTCTGGTAGCGTGCAAAAACTTCGCTACTTACCAGATTCTCGGGATCTTCGGTGCGCCAAACTTCGCTATCCAGCGAGTCAAAACTGATCTGGGGTGCACGGCGCCGCGCACGCTGCAATATGTGCCTGGATTCGGAGTTGAGCGGTTTACGCATCTTGGGGTGGCAGTCTTCGATGGCGTGGATGACCGGATCGTGTCGGAAGAACTCCGGCCGTACTTGTTTCCGTCAAACGATAGTGACGTGAGCGATATCACAGTGGTGGATGCTGGAGCAATCTCTCTTGCTTGGGCTGCACAGACAGCGAATCCACCGATGTACGTCATCGCGGCACCGATTGGAGCGTCGAATGGTCAGTTGACGCGGCTGTTCTGCTACGACTTGGTGCTAAAGGCTTGGGCTGCGCCTGTTGACCTCCCGTTCGCGATATCCAGCATGTCGCAGTTCCGCACAACCAGCGCGAATCCGGTAACAATCCTTGGCGGATTCTCCGATGGCCTGCTTTCACGGTGGCAGTCTGGGGACATCTTGTGGGATACCGGAGCGACGGGAGCGAGAACGCCGTCTATCGTCCAGTTCAACGCGAAAACGCCTACGCTGGCCGCGCAAGACCCGGACCAGAAGCTTTACACACGGCGACTGATGATTCGAGGGATTAACACGAACTCGACCGCAGGGCTCACGGTGCAATTGATCCTCGATGGACAATCCCAACCGAACTATGTTAGCCCCGTGCTTCGGACGGGAGACTTTGAGACTGAGATTGGTGTCGGGGTGACGGTGCTTCGCGCGGAAGCTTACATCTTCGGGGCAGGAGACGTAGAACTTTTTGGCTGGACATGGGGGGTGACGGCAAAGCCCGCCGGGGTGCCTCAGTTGGTGACCTGATGACTGTTCTTGACCAAGCTCTCGATGAACTGACGCGCACGATTACTGTGCGAAACCTGCGTCATGGCGAATGTCCAAAATTGGACACTGGGTTTACGAAACTAGACCCGGAATGGACATGGGTAGCGTTGGCGGAGGGACGGATCATCGGAGCACTCCTCGGGGCACCATGTCACGGGATGATAATGCTGGCACGGTTGGTGGTTGAGCCTGGATACGGGTGGTGTTTACCGCGATTGCTGCGCTACGCTATCCGGGATTCACTAGCTCGTGGCCTTGAGGGGTACATGTGCTGGCTTGATCCGACGCGGAAAGAGGAAAAGAAGATTATGTCAATCTTCGCTCGGTCGAATGCGATTGAAAGGCCAGAGGCGTTCGTTCTGTATGGTGGGAAACTGTCAGATTTGGAGAAATGGTAATGCCACAGGGACTCGTAGCACTGTTGCCGCTGCTTTTTAGTGGGGCCGCTGCTGGTGCTTCCATTGGTTCGACAATCTATAGCGACCTGAATCAACCAGGGATGCCCAAGACTCCGGCTGCCGCTCCGACTGGCCCGACAACTCAGCAGGCGCAGGCTGCGATTACTCCGCAAGCGCTTACCATTGAAAGCTTGACCGGAGGAAGTGTCTCGCCAGACTACCTAGCCAGCATCGCGCCAGTTCTGGGAGGGGTAGGAGGCCAGCCGAACACGAACGCGGCTGTCCAAGCTATGCTGAAACAGCTTTTCGGAAGTGGGGGGGGCGCGCCCGGCGCAGCTCCGGGTGGGGGCGGTGGGACTCCCAGCTTCCAGCCGAGCGGCCTGCCAACGAATCTGAGTGGGCTGGCAGCAACCCCCGGCGTATCGGACTTCTTGGCTAAAATAGCGGGGGGAGGTTCCTGATGCCACAGGCGCTTGGTAGTCTCGGCGGAATCTTCGGCGGCGGGGCCTTGCAGGTCCCTACATGGATGAAGTTGCTGCTCGGCGGTATGACCGGCGCCGGCGAGATCGGTAACATTATGGCCGACCGCCAGCGCGGGCAACTGCTCGACAAAGAGAAACAATGGTCGAATCTGACCCCTCAACAGCTCTCGGCCAAGATAGCTGCGGCTACCCAACCTCTTTCGGCTGGTCTTACCCAATCTGTAGGCAATACCGTGCAGGGAGAGGTCGCAGAAAGGGGTCTAGCGCAGTCCCCAGGCATCTTTTCAGGGGTATTAGCGCAGTCGTTGGCTCCGTACTACCAGCAGAACCAGAATACGGCCTTAAACGCGATCCTGGCGCAAATGGGGCTACCTATACAGGCGGGTTCGTTGCTTCCGAAGGGGCAGGATTTGTCGCCTTTGATGGCTTTGCTTCTGAGGTCAGTATCGAGTCCTGCCGGGGGTGGAGGGCAGCAGACGGGGATCAATATGGGGCCACCGCTTGACCCGTCGATGAACACTCCGCCGACGTTTGGAACTGATACCGGGGTGCCAAGCTAAATGGGCGCGACAGCGATCTTACAAGGCATAGGACGTACAGGGGCAGATGTAGGCACAGGTGCGGGGATTCTCGAACAGCAGAGACGGGCACAGCTTGAAGACCAGTTTCGCAAGTTCCAGCTTCAGATGGAGTACGCGAACTGGCAGCAGCGGGTTAAGGAACAACAGACGAAGCAGTATCAGTCATCTCCAGCGGGGATTGTGGCGCAGGCGGAAGGAGTTGCTGGTGAACCACTCAGTCCAGACGAGAGGAAACGTCTTGCGGGGGTGGCGGCGCCAGGGGCTAAGGCGAAGTATCTGGACTTGAAACCAGATTCCACGGGCAAGATGTGGGGCCTGAATGCCGAGACTGGCCGCTATGAGTTAGTTCCGGGCGGTGAAAACTTTCAAGCACCAAAAAAGAGTGGTTTAGGAACAGTTGATCCTATCGTGGCCGCTCAGATCGGTAAACCGCCTGATTCTGCAAAGTTCCCGCAAGGCGAAAACGACCCTAACTATAAAGGTCAGATGAAACTCTGGGGTGCCGAGGCTGAGAAGATCAAAACGCGTATGGCAAGTGCGACAGCAGAAGCACGCGGCAAAGCTTATGGTGCCTATCGACCTGGAGCGTACATCACGCCAGAGGGTGAGTTGGTATCCGCCTTTGCTGGTCAAGCCATCGGGCAGGGGTGGGTTCCTGCCGCGCCTGGTTTCCAAGCAATGTCAAAGCAGGCACAGTTCAGTGAAATCCAATCGGCATCCGGCAAGCTTCGGAGCGCAATCGGTAATCTTCAGCCGGGGGATGCTTTCTCCGCTCCAGCGGTCATCCAGTTGGGGATGGCGATGAACGCTCCTGATGCAGGCTCAATGCACAGTATTGCCAGCAACCTCATGGCCAGCGGCCTGAATGAGCGCCAGCAGGATTACGTGGTGTGGCTCACGCAGATGGCAGAACGGCTTTTGAGTATCCGAAATATCGCTGGCATGGGTCAAGGTGCAGAAGACCTACGCCGCGCGATTCAGGCTACGTTGCCGAATATCGCATCTGGTACGCCTGAGTTTGCGTTACGTCGGATGGATGCTGTAGACAATCAGATTTCGCAACTCTACCGAGGCATCCCGAAAGTCAGTAAGATCATGGGCAATCAGAGCACCCCGGCTAAGACTGCTCCGACCGATGCCACTGACGATGCGATCATCAAAGCCTTGGGAGGGAAGTAATGGCGGACATGACCGCAGAGCAAGCGATTCAGACTCTCAAGGGCTTGCCACCTGACCGCCAGAGGAAGATTCTCGCGGCACTGCCCAGCAACAAGAAGCAGGAAATACTTAGTCACCTGAGAGGCTCCGCGAAGCCACAAGGGATGCTCGACCGCGAGATTCCTTTGTCGTCTTACGGCAACGCAACCTTGTCCGGTCTGCAAAGCATCGGTCGCGGTTTCAGGGATATCGGGAGTGCTGCAAAACAGGTAGTTTCTCATCCAATTGAGGCTGCGAAAGGTACGGTTAAAAGTGTTGGCCAGATACCGGGCGCTGTCTCACAGGTGCCCGGTGCTGTGCGCGACATAAATCAATCCGCTGATCCAACTGGGACTTACGCGAAAGTCGCTCAAGAAACTGCTGGACAAGGCGCAGCGCAGGCCGTTACTGCACTCGCAGGGGAAGGGCTGGGCGCTGTTGCTCCTAAACTCGCCACATCACTGAGTACCACAAGGGCAGGGAAGCTTTTCGAGGGCGTCGAACAGGTAGCCGGGAAGGTTCCAATTAACATCCAGAGTCCAGGGCGTGTAGCGCTAAAAATCCAGCAATTGGCTGACTCCGGTGCCTCAATGCCACAGGTGATTCGCAAATTCTTGGTGCGAGTGACGAATCCCAATAAGGGGCCACTCACGTTCTCCGAAGCACGCCAGTTCTACTCGAATGCCAGTCGTCTTTCGCGGGACGAGATGAATCGGCTCACCCCAGCAATGAAATACAACGTCGTGGAGTTCACAAAGGAATTGAATAGCTCCTTGGAGCAGACCGCAGGACGAGTGGGGCAATCGCAGGCATACGAGAATGCGATGAATGCCTACCGCCGCGCGGCCAAGGTACGCGACATCAAGAAGAATTTCAGAACAAAAGTAGTTCCTGCTGCCGCCAAAGGTGCTGCTGCCGCTGCTGGTGCTGGCCTCGCCTACAAGGGTTACGAGATGCTGAAATGAAGGGAGCACGCAAATGAAAGCTGGAGCTGGTGGTCGTGAGTTAATCCGTGGCGATGAAGACGACATGGCGCAAAAAGATAGCGCTATGCCTCTGAAACTGAGAGGCACATCCCGCAAGGGAAAGCGTAAAGGACGTAGGGGGTCGAAGCGTAAGTGAGACGGCTGCTGATTCTCGGTCTTCTGCTCTTGGCCCAGGCTGTGTTCGGGCAGTCAACGCTTGTCACCGCGCACATCCTAGATCCAAACGGACGGCCTTACTCGAACTCCACGGTCACGGCTAACTTCCATAACCCAGACACGAAGATAGCGAACTGGAGTGGCAGTCCAATGACTGCGACGACGTGGCAGGGCAACACTGACTCCTTCGCCAATATCACATTGACGCTTCCGGACTTGAATTTCATCGGACCTGCGGTGGGCACGTATTACACCTTCACAGTCTCATTCAACACAGTCCCCGGAGTACATCCGCCCGCACCGGGTCAGCCCGGTATCCCCACGTTTACCTACACTTCGCCTGCGTGCCCCACCGTAGGTTGCATCACCGGAGCCTCGATCAACATCAGCGCAGCCTTGCAAGCTGTCGCGGCACCCTTACCCCAGCTTCCCCTACCTCCATATGGCCTCGGGACTGAGGCCGTGACCACAAACCTCGGTTTGCCCTACCCGATGGTCAATGACTGCGCGATTTGGCTGGCAAACGGCATCCTGGGCGATCTGGGAACGGGTTGTGGTGGGGGTGGCGGCGGGACGCCTGGAGGGGCAGCCACTCAGTACCAGTACAACAACGCTGGAGCATTCGGCGGGACCAGTTTCACGCATTACAGCCCTACCGCAACCTCCACGACCGCAGCCGGGGACACAGAAATAGCCATCCAGAGCGGGATTCGCTATGTGACCTCAGACTTCAACTGGATTCAGTCTCCTACGGGCTCAATCACGGTCGGGTCTAACTCCGTTACCCTGAGCCCTTGCCCACGCGGGGTGGATAACAGCTTCCCGAACTACTTTGTGGATATCAAGGGGACTGGGACTCCCGAAGCGGTTCCGGTAGCCTCCATCACGGCTTGCGTGGCGAACGCTGAGACGATCACCTTTACCGCGGCTTTTACCCATTCTGCGGGATTCACCATCGGCTCCGCATCCCAGGGTACCCAAGAAGCGATTCAGGACGCAGCAGGAACGATAGCAACCCCTAGGAATATCGAAGTCGTCCTGCCGTGTGCTACAGGTCTTGACGCTGCTGTGCAGTGGGATGCCACAGTCGAATTACACGTAAACCACGTTCGATTGGAAGGTAACTTTTGTGCGCGGGTGCAGTGCAATGGGCGGTTGCAATGTCTGGTGATGGGTGACCACAGCCGGACGTATTTTATCCAGTCAGTTCATGGCATCCGGTTTGTCCCGGCCTATGTTGGTACAGCACCGCAGATCAATTTGGTCCAGACTGCCTCAATCACCGGCTGCCCCGGCTCATGTCTGGCGACAATCACATTCACCGGGACTCACGATATCAAAGTCGGAGACTGGGTGCAGATTGGCGGGAATCTCAACAACAACCAATATGCCGGCACGTGGAAGGTTGCATCCGTTCCCGCAGCCAATCAGATAGCGTTCCCTGGCGGCGCAACGAACAGCACAGACACTCCTTCCCCTGGAGGCTTTGCTGTCGTGGATTACGTTGCGATTGAAGATGGCCTGCTAGATCACGGTGAGGTTGCGGATGTCACGATACAGAATGGCGGAGCGAACAATTTGTTCCACTACGGCATCGTCGATCTTTCTGACCAGCATCTTGTGCTCTACAACTTCCACAACGAAGGCTCGGGGAATGTTATCAGGGCGGGCACAACAGAGTGGGCTGGTGCCTTGCTTTACGCTCCTGGACCCGTCAATCCCAATGGTGGGATTGCTGAAATCTATGGCCTAGACTGCACCATCCAGAACAGCGGGAATTGTATCGACTGGTACGGCTCTGGCGATGACCTGTTTGTGACCGACTCGATCTTGCAAGGCTATACCCAGTTTGGCATCCGATTTGGTCATCGTCGCGGAGGGTTCGGAACGCTTTCGCTCAAGGGTGTGCACTTTGAAATCGGTGCAGCTAGTAACCCGTTTGGGGCTATTGGGTCTGCTGGCATCATCAATCAAGGCGCTACGGTGCTGAACGACGGGTTGGCCCCAGTAGGGAATGTTCCGTTACTTGCACAAACAGGGAACCAAGCGCTGTTCTGGGCGTATTACGTCATCCCAGTAAGTTTGACCAGCGATACGATGTGTACGACCGTGCCACTGGATGACCGCTGTTCAACAACAGGCGGAGGGATGATAAACAACGGCGTTGGGCCAATGTTGTTGCTCGGCACTGCATTGGTGGATAGCGGGGGGTCGCCGGCACCTGTGACCGTGACTTGGCCTCCGGTACGTGGCGCTACGTCGTACAAACTACTTCGCGCGACGCAGCCAATCAATTCAGGGACAACGGCTGCGACTGCTCCTTATGGTACGGGGAACTTCCTGATTGCCAACAACATCAATCCTCTGACTGCGTGCACCGACAACATCTGCACCTTGGTGGACAGCGTTGGAGTCACGCCATCTTCAATCGCTGTACCCGCCTATACCCAAGGCAGCTACTTTCCGTTCCTCGACTTTTGGCCGGGCGGGGTGGTGATGAGTTCAAACATTGACGGTTCTGGCCAAAGTCATATTCCAGTGATCTCTTATACCGGACCTACTCCACTAGGCGGAGTGGTTAGCACCGAGATTCCAGGACAAGACGCAGTATTTACGACAACCAGCGTTACTCCTGGCATTCTGTCGCCGTTCTTGTTTCAAAGCCTCCAGCAACAGCCCAATGCTGGGAGCGTGCAGGCAGGCTTCGCTCATCTCTGGCCAGCTAAGATTGGTCTGGGAATTGGGGATGGCGGGAATTGGACGAACATCAAGGGAGTTATAAACTTCGGTACGCCAGTGGCTTATACGGCGCCCTTCGACATCGTTACATGGAAAGACTCTAATTACGTAAAGACGCTGGCCACATCGCTTCACCGTCCTACTAACGATGTTGGGGATACCGCGACAGGAATCGACGCGAACGGTCTTTACGTGCGCGACCCAGCGCAGATCACTGAGTACATCAACCACCTGCCCGATGGGGTGAATTGGATTACGCGGCTTACAGCCAGTGGGCCGCAGAGCAAGGCGGTGACATTCGCTACCCTAGCTGCTTGCGCGAGCGCACTCGAAGGAACCATGCGGGCAGTCACCGACTCGACGACAGCAGTCTGGGGTGCAACAATTACCGGAGGCGGAACGAATCACGTTCTCGCCTACTGCGACTCCTCTGCATGGACGGTAGCAGCGAAATGAGTGTCCATTATGGCGGACTGAAGATAGGTTTCTGGGTTGCGAGTCTCGCGGCTGCGGCGGTGTTTGCCATGGACCCTACCGTCAAGGTAGCGTTGATCGCAGCTATTCCCGCATCGCTGCTTGGGGTCGGAACATTGATTCTCGGTTTCTTGAACCGGAAGGCACAGCAAGAGACGCATGACAAAGTCATCGACTTGAAAGTTAACGTTGATGGGCGCTTGTCTCAGTTGCTAGCTAAAACGGAAATAGCGGCCCATGCAGAAGGTCATCGGGAAGGGGTCGAGCAAGCCGGGGAAGAGGCCAAGCAAACAGCTGCCGAGATAAAGCAAGCGCTGGTTGACTCCAATGTCGAGGTCCGGGAGCACCGGCAGCAGGAAAAGGTGGACAACGCCGAGATCCAAGCAAAACTCGGCAAGATTTTGAGCGACAAGGATCAGCAGTTGGCGGATACGCAAGATAAACTCTCTCACGCCGAAGGGCGCAGGGAGGGTGTAGAAGCAGCACAAGAGAAGACAAAAGGAGAAACCAAATGATTATCTACTTGTCAGTGCTTGTTGCGGTTGTTGGAGTCCTGATGTATGCGCTGTCTGCAAATCCGAAGTTGCAGGAAATCGGTAGGCTGGCATTTGGCTGTGGTTTGCTGGCGTTTCTGCTGTGTGTCTGTGACGGGAACCATTCTCTAAGCGTGCTGCCGAAGTGAGGCTTGTATGGCGTTATTCGAGCCTGCATTCTCTTTTATGATGGACCACGAAGATGCCCAGCGTAAAGGAGAAGTTACCCAAGAACCGAATGGCGGAGTCGCGCGGTGGGGCATCAACAGCGTGGAGCATCCAGACGTGGATGTACGTGCGCTGACCCTGGACGAAGCCGCCGTGATCTACAAAGCTGATTACTGGGGACCGATTCGCGGGTATAGCATTAGCGAGCAAACGATTGCGAACAAGTATTTCGACTTGGCGGTGAACACGGGTATCAGGGAAGCAACACTGATTGTGCAGAGAGGAGTAGACAGCTTGCAGGGTGGTCTCTTTCTCGTTGACGGGCAGGTGGGGCCACTGACGATAGCAGCAATCAACAAGGCGGACCCTGTGAAGTTGCTGGAAGCGATCAAGGGTTATGCCCGTCAGTTCTATACTGATCTGACCAATCGTGAGCCGAAACTAGCCGAGTATCTTTCGGCATGGCTCACGCGGGTAGATGCGTAAAAAGGGAGGCTTAAAAACATGGGCACATCTTGGAGAACGACCGCTATCGGCATTGCTGTGATCGTGGTGACCGCTTTAGGACCGGTATTACAGCACTACGTTCCGGTCGCCGGGTTGGATTGGAACACCACCTGTATGTCAATCGCTGCTTTACTGGCCGGTGGTGGCCTGCTTGTTGCGAAAGATTTCAATGTCCACGGTGGAACGGTAGAGACTGGCACGCGACCCGCAGGCGAGGTACAGGTACCGCCGCAGGGTGCGCCTGGGGCTCCCGTAGTCCCACCACCACCAGCACCACCTAAGCCATAATTTGAAACTAGGAGAACATTATGAATAGACGAAACTTTGCGAAGATGCTTTCAGGTAGTCTGGCGGTCGTGGCCTTCATGGGATCAACCGTCGCCTGCACCGGGTCAGTGTTTACCAATATTCTCAACTACGTTGGAGTAGGACTGACGGCGTTCTCCGGCGTCTTGGCTATCATCAGCCCATTCGTGCCTATTGGTGGAATGCTGCTGTTGATCGTAAATGCAGCCAAGGCAGGGTTTGCCGATCTACAGGTTGCAGTAACGGATTACAACAATGCCCCGGCCGCAGATAAGACTACCTTGCTTGGTAAAATCAGCGTGGTGCTGAATGATCTGGTGGCTGAACTACAAACCTTCTGGAGCAATCTGAACATTCCAAACCCGATTATTGCTCTCGTGGCGGAGGGCATCTTAAAGCTGATTATCGGTATCCTACAGGGCTTCATTGGCGCACTGCCTCCGATTCCGGCTACACCCAAGATGCTCGAAGCTCACCAGTTGCCGAAGCAGATTGTTGCTCCTGCAATCAAGATGTCAGCGAAAGAGTTCAAGGTCGCAGTCAACAAGATTCTTGCGGACAACGGGCAGAAGACAATCTTCTGAGAGGTAAGCCATGACCAGAACCTACGGTCGTAAAGTTCCCGCGCCACTCCCTGCTCACCGGATGCTCAGCCGAACCACTCCGGGCCTCCCGGTAGCGGTAGACGGAAGGGCTAGCTGCGGGCAGATTAAGGATCAGGGAGCGCTTGGGTCGTGCACTGGGCACGCCTTCGCATCTGCAATCGAGTGGATCTTTCGCAAATACCTCGGCAAGAAACCAGTCTTGAGCCCGCTGTACCTCTACGCCTGGGAACTCATCCAGGACGGGAACTTCCCGAACGATGACGGCTCAGACGGTGTGACCGGGTGCAACGTCTCAATCCTGAAAGGGTGCTGCGAGGATGCTTTGTACCCAGATGCTTCAGGGAAGATCGCTCAGCCTACCGCCGTGCAGGATGCCAACGCATCGCAGTACCGCCTTGGCGCCTACCATGGGCTAACCGGGTCAGAAGTCGCTCTAAGCGTGCTCGGGGATGCCACGCCTTGGCCCGTGGAGGTAGGTTTCACGGCCTATGAGTCGTTTGAGGGGGATGAACTGGCCAAGACTGGCGTAATGCCCGTGCCAAAGCCTTCTGAGGCTGTTCTGGGTGGGCACGAAGTCTTGATGGTGGGCTACGACGTGAGCGCTACGCCGAAGCTACGTCCTGCCGGGTGCCCTCCGGCTGCGCTCATCATGAACTCGTGGGGGGCCGGGTGTGGACTATCTGGGTTCTTCTGGATGCCACTGCCTATTCTCGATGCTCTGGATACCGACCTCAAGATTGCTCATGCTGGTCATCCTTGGAAGTAAGAGCGTCAATCCAAAAGTCCATACACCAGTTCAACATAGGAACAAACAAAAATATCAGCGCAACAATCAATACGATGTCAGCTGCGGTTTCCATCAATCCTCCTCGTAGAGCACTACGCTTTGATCTTCCGCGTCGTCAAACCGCGGTTCTTGCCGGCTAAAGTCGCGTCCCCACAGCGCTCCACGAATCGAGCAGTGAGCATGTAAGGGGCATTCCTCATCCCACTCCATAAGGAAGATGCGCCCATCGCGGGAGATGAACATCAGGTTCATGGCTTCGTCTGATCTGGCAGTTTGACGCAGTGATGACTGCCATCTTGGGCTGTCAGCAAAACGCGGGATTTGTCTTCGCAATTCCAGCCGCCGCAAGCATAATTGTTCCCCGAAGCATCACGGCACCAATAAGTCTTCAGTTCAATCGCTGGAACATCAATCGGAACATCCCTAACGCTGTAGACGTTCGACCAACCTTCAGCGAACAGGAATGCCCCGAGAATAAGTAGGCGCTTCACTTCTTCGCCTTCTGGGGTACTACTATGTTTTGCGGGGCGTTTGGTGCTGGTGCCTGCATAGTGACACTGTTCGGCGCCTGCGCCTTGACAAACCTCATCTTCTGCTCGTTCCACTGATAGTCTTTTGGAACTTGACTGTTCAGCCGCGTGGTTATCCCGTTGAATAGGTCGGTCTTGTCCTGTAGCTCTCGGACTTGTGGAACCTGTTGCGAGTTCTTTAGGTCGTCTCGCAGCTCTTGCCAGTGTTTGAAGTCAGCGTAGAACTGGTCAGAAGCGCATTGTTCGTCTGGACCCGCTACGCAGCTATACGGCTTCGCAGAAGGATGGCTGCTGTTGTGTACCAATACGATTGTGAACCCTACGAACAGGATTAGCACTAGAACTACTGCCACATAGCTTGCAAGTTTCATGGTCTCCTCATTGGTGTCTTATTTTGGATAGGTGGTCGGGAATCTTCCAAGATCATGCGAATCAAGTCAGTCAACGTGCGCCGTTCGTTGGTCGCGCGGATACGCAAGAACTCCATCACGGCTCTCGGAACTCGAATGCGGATGACTTCGGTGGACTCAGGCATTAGAAATCGTCCTCCGCGGACGGTTTGTTATCGGCATACTTCACGCCGGCCAGCTCCAAGATGTTCTCCAGGGAGCGGTAGGCGCTGCCATCTACTCGCTTCCCGGTCGAGAACTCACAGAGTAACGGCTTGTCGATCTTACCTGCAAGATGCTCATGCAAACTTTTGTGCCAGACGAACAGGACAGACTCTTCGTTGGCCTGGTTAACAACGTTCAGGCGAAGGTAGGGTTCCTGCTTGCCGTCCTTGTCCGGCTTCTTGAGAAGACTGTCGATAGTCAAGATCAGGAATAATGCTTTAGTCAGAGTCGGCGCGGTAGTCGCTTGCTTCTCGGCTGGCGGTGCAGCCTCTTGCTTCTTGGCGTGCTTACAGGATGGGAGATGGCCGTTGATCGCGCGGCAGTCGGTGCACATCACGTCTGTGTTCGCCGGGGCAGTTCCTTTCCTACCACGCTTCTTGGGCTCCTCCCGTTGTTGCTCTGGTAAGTCTTCAAGGTCTTGGTCGAACATCGACGATGCGCCCGTCACAGTGAGGGTAGCGTCGATCTGGGACCGCTTCTTGGCCATTTTCAGGATCGTGTTGGCGATATCGGCTGGTTCTTGCCGTACCTGCAACTCTTCCTTGTCGGCCCACATCCCGTTACCGTCTTTGTACTGCGAGAACTTCACGCGACGGCGGTCTACCGGGGTGGCTTCGTATTCCTTCTGCGAGTACGTTCTGCGCCACTTGTACTTCGTCTCATCGCTCGATGCTTCCCCGACGCCAGCACCAAGGAACTGCCCAGATGGAGCATGGGTGAGCCGTGTGGTAACCCGGTACCGGAAGCAATCCTCACTAGAGAGGTCTTCCACCATGGGGTCAACGGCAATCTGGAACATGGCGAGAATCTGTTCGCTGCCAGACTTCCACAGACTCGGTTTCTTCCCTGTGCCGGGAATGATTCCGTAGTCGCCAGACCACTCATTGTCCTTCGTGCCTGGCTTCAGTACCTCGGCCATGAGTTGCTGGATAGCTTGCACGCGCAGCTTGATCTGGCCGGGGGACTTCCACTCTGCCAGTTGCGTTACGGGTGGTGGTTGCAGTGCTGTGCTCATTTGGTCCTTCCTGCGACGATGGGCTCGTTATAGGCCAATACGCCTGGAATATTGAGTGTGCCCTTGTCCGACTTCGCGCGTGCATTCAGCGCCGAGTCGTTCGGCAACACGTAGGTGATAGGTACCGTGCCCTTGGCCACCGCTGCACAGAGTTTCTTGATGTCGGTGACCTTTGCCTTCCAATTCTCGCGCGTGCTCACTCCTGCGGCCTTCTGATACGTCGGGGGGAGGGGAGGAGCCACAGCCGTCACAGGGGCATCTACAATCGCGTTGACTTCCTCTGCTGTGGCGCCGGACTCCTCCGCCAAGGTCGCTACCCTGAGACGTTCTTCTTCTTCGTCGGCTCGTGCCTTGGCTTCCGCTTCGCGCTGTAAGCGTTGGCGAATCTGTTCCTGCTCGGCATCCCAGCGGCGAATCTCATCCTTTAACCGCTTCTCGGCGTCTTCGAGAGGCTTATCGCCTTCCACGAACTTCTTCTGGATAGCCTGGTAGGCCCGGTAGGCAGGTTCTTTCACTTCACTCCAGTACGCAAGCCATTTTCTGCGGAACGGCATGATGTGACTCAGCAAAAGACCAGTAGCTTGGTCGTACGTGGCTTGGTTGACGATTCTGAGACCTTGGGTTTGCTCAAGAATCGTGAGTGCTTCCTGCTTAATCTCTTGCTCGTTCGTGGTCAACGTGTCCGGCATCTACTCTCCTCCTTGCTTCTATGAAGACTGCCCAATCGTGTTCCCATGTGCCGGCGGGAAACTCCTTTACGGAATAGGTCCCATCGGCCCGTAGCGCCAGAGCAATGCGGCGTATAGTTTGAGCGAAGTGCGGATTGGCGTGCATCCGTATCGCATAAGCCACGAGCTGGAATTTTGTCCACTCCTGAACTTCTCCTGTCTTCAGGTCAACAACTGCGCTACTACCGTTCGGGTAATTGGCGGTTCTAGGCAGATGGCCGAACCGATCAACGGTCCCAGCATAGCCGTAGTGCGAAATGAACTGCTTCTCAATCAACTCCGGCAGGAACCCACTTGCATCCTTCCACGCCAGGTAAGCTCTGCGATACCCGCGCAGTCCGATAGGAACCTGCCGGTAGTTGAGTGCCCCCTCATCTTCAAGCTGCAACATCCAGTGAACGGACGTGCCCCGATGCATAGAGCGTGCCAGGACTTCCTCTTCGACAAACGAAAAGTCACACAAGCCTGCTTTGGCAAGGATCTGAGTCACCGATGGCACCTGCTTGCCGTAAGCGTCACGGTATTCATGTTTCACTGGATCGAACAGGATCGGAGATGTCATGCAACCTCAGCTTGTAGCTCTGGCTGTGGTTCTGGCGGTGCGTCCAATTCTCCCTCTTCCCGCACCCTGACCTTAACCGTTTCGGATTCCAGCACAATTCGTACCGAGATTCCGTTCCGCTTGTACTCGGTCTTGCCTTCCTTGTGCATCAGGTCCAGGAGTTTCTTCTTGAGGTCTACTTCCTGTGTGGTCAACTCCTGCCGCTGGTCTCGAATCTCGGCGTAATCGAGTGCGGCATTCTCGATAGCTTTGATCTTGGTGTCTTCCATGCCCGGCAAAGCTTCCTGCCGTGGGATACGGCGTTTGAGTTTCGGGGTGGACTTCTTGGCTTTGTTCTTGGACTTATTTTTGCTCATCGTGCTCCTCTCTAGAGTTGCTTCAGGGACAAGTGGCCGTTGTTTTCGACCATCCAACCTTGGGCCTTTAAGACCTGCACAACGTTTTTTGTGCAGTTGGAATAGTCCATCTTCAGCGCTGCTGCAAGCTGGGTTCGTTTCATGCTGCCTTGCAGAAGCAGGATATCCACAGCCTCTCGAAGCCGAGGGGCGAGACGTTGTTTGATTGCTGTCCACTTAGGGTCGGCGGAGTCAGTGACAACGGTCACTTGGTCACCAAAGGTTGCCTTGAAGGCACTATATTGGCGAACCAAAATGCTCTTGAGGAGATTCAGTTCTTCCTGCATCTCGTTCAGTTGCGCCTTCACCATCTCTAGTTCGCTGACTTCCTCGACGTATTCCTGTTCGCCTACGAGTAAGCGGGGATCAGACATGGCTCACCGTCGCATTCTCAGGGAGAGCCGCTTTGAAAGCGTGGCTCATTACCCGCGCAACGATAGACGGCATGCCCAAGCGTTCCAAGCCGCGGAAGTGACGGAGCGCTGCGAGAGCTGCGGCTAAATTCATCTTCGTTTCCTTGAACTGGTCGAATGGGAGGCAGTTGTCTTGCTGAAGTGTGGCGGCTCCCATGACGTAGGCTTTCGCCTGCTCACGATACGCTTGCGCTTTCTTGAACAACTCCACATCCCCGCCACGATCAGGGTGGTGCTTCAGCGCCATGGCTTTGTAGGCTGTGTCGATCTCGTCCAGCGTGGGCACGGGATTGTCGATGCCGAGCCCCATCTGCCAATCAAAATTCTCCGCTGCCTTCATCGAAAACCAGATTGCTACGCCAGGGTCGCGCATCTCCGATTCATTGCGACTGATCGTGGCGGACGCTACTCCCATCCGGGCCAACTCACGCGAGACTTCATCTCGGTAGTGGCTGAAAGGTTTCTTCCACGCAGCATTCGATTTGCGGTTGTCAATGAGCGTGCGTGGATAATCTTTCGGCCAGCGCAACGGAGTCTCTTCTCGGATGTCAATGGTTTTCATGTGCGCAACGAGTAATACACGGGAGTACACGGGCGTGTCAAGAAGAATTTGCTTGACTGTGGATTTGATAAGATGTACACAATCGTTCTGACGGAACGTTTTGAGGGCGGTCCCGCTGGTTTAACCTTCGCCGGATCGCCAGCACCGCCCTTCAAAATATTCCCAGATGATCCGGCGCATGACCTCCACAAACAATTTGGGTTGGAAGCCAATGGCCGGAGTCTGCCAAGTCAACTAGGATTGTGCCTAGGAGAGTTGGCCGGTGCCAGTGGGCGCGTGCGCCGTGGGCCATCGTTAGGGGATTCGACTTCTGCGGGAGCCGAAAATAGCCAAGCCACACTGCACGTTGACAAGAGCCGCGAGGATGACGGCATGTCAGGAAAGGGCTACCCAGCCTTTTCCTTGTCCGCTTCGGAATCAGGCATGACTTTATGATGAAAGTCTCTAAGATTTATAGATCAAAACTCCCGTATCAATGGAAAGCAGGTTCTTACAGCGCTAGAGCTGCAAACAAGGCTGCGAGGAAAGTACAACGCAACCGTAGAAAGAGGCGTAAATTGTCAGCGATGGGATGGCTGATGTGACCGATTTAGTCCTAACGGAACCTGACCTCGGCAAAACACGCTTCCGGGCGTTCAAGGACTCCGTGGAAAAGTTCTACCGCTGGAAGTGGCATCAAGAATGCCCCTGGGATGGAGCGGAATCAAATCAACTATCCCGGCTTCTGAAGTGCAGCCCGACTCTCGACATCCACACCTTCCGGCAGTGGCTTTACAACTACGGCATGTCGGATGACATCACCCCCGGTGAACGCCCGCGCAGTTTCCTCCCTCGGATGCACGATTACTCAGTAACGCCACTCGACAGATTTAGAAGGAGCCTAGATGCCAAAATCGACTCAGCGTCGTCGCAAAGGGCACGGCGAAATAGTACAGCCCTTGAACAAGCTCGACAGAATCGGAGAATTGCTGCAGGTCCAAGTCGAGACCTTCCCGCAGAAGGAACTGACCTCAGAGGAAATCGCCAGATGGGAAGCGGATTTAAGCGATTATCCGATTGAAGCAATCGAGTATGCGTTCGACTCACACCGCAGGCTGGCGATGTTTTTCCCGGTTCCTGCGCAGATTCTAGACATTTGCAAAACGTGGCTGCCGCCTCACAAGTATTCGCCGGGTTGCAGTGCAGAGTGCAAGGCGCAGCACGGTACCAGTTACGGCGAGAATGACATTCTCTATCTCTGGTCACTCCATTCAGTGAAACGAGCAGAACTTAATCGTCCACTCACGGAATTGGAGTGGGAGATGTTGCACATGGAACTCGACAAGAAGCGCGGAGGACCACCAGTGTATCGGAGGACCGCATGATTACTGACCTAGCTGCACGCTGTCTCAAGAACGACTTGGAACGCTTCCGCCAAGTTCACAAATATCCCACCTACATCCCTTGGAACAAACGCCGATCAGAGATGCGGAAACAGCGCCACGAGGAGAAGCTATGGGAACAATCGCGGATATTGAAATTAGGCCAGGTGCCTGTCTCAGCCCAAAAGAAAGGGCCGCGGCGCGTGATTCGTTCGTCCGGGCGTTTGAACGGCAATTCGCAGACTGGACCGAGATAGCTAAGGTCTGCATCGAAGTCGAGCGTGACCGGGACTGGGAACTTCTTGGATTCCATTCCTGGCACGCCTGGCTCATGGCTGCCGCACCGCGGTCGCGGTCCTACATCTACCTAGTGACAAACCGTTACAAGGAACTCATCCCTGATATTCCAGAATTGGAGCTAGCCGATATGCCGCTGGGCACTGCTGGCATCATGGCGCGACGGCTGTCATCTGCAGTTCGTCGAGATCCGAAGGTTCGTGCGGCCGCAAAGCAGAAGCCTGGAAAGTTTATTCAAGCAGTGCGCGAGATGCACCCAGAGCAACACCTAGAAGATGTGGACGAGCGTATTCTGAAGTTTACAGTCTCGCAAGCGGAGAAGTTCGACGAAGCGTTTGAAATCTACCAGCGCGAGGATGAGTCAGCATCGCCGACTGATTTTGTAGAAGGGTTGATAGCAGACTACCTAGAAGAGAACCAATGATTACGACCACCAAAGACGGTCGCATCATCCGCAAAGGTGCGGACTACACAGAATTTCGCCTCAAACTCCACTGGTTGCAGTTGGGCCGCTGCACCCGATGCGGTGGTTACAGTGAGCCGTCATTGCCACCTGAATCAGCGTTCTCGTTCCATGTGCATCATACAAATGGCCGAGGTATGGGCGGTGCGAAGCGAGATGATACATTCGAGTCCTGTGAAGGCTTGTGCGGCAATTGCCACAGAAAAGAGCACAACCAATGACCCCTCAACAGCGGACGCGCGATAACCTGACAGCCCGCGGATATCTTGTGGGCACAGTGGAAAAGAAAAAGAAGTTTCCCGACCGCAAGAAGGGGCCATGCCGGGCCTGCGGTCATCAGCCAATGATTGAGATCAATTCTGATTTATGGGAAGTATTCGATATCGTGGCGCTGTTGCCCGCCACTCGCCATCATCGGCCAGATACAATTTTTGTCCAGACCACAACTCGCTCTAACCACGCATCGCGGCGCAACAAGATTCTGGGCAGTATGGAAGCCAAACTTGTGCTGCTCTCCGATTGCCGCATCCTGATTCAGTCCTGGGATCATGCGGAGGAAGGCGCCCGGTGGCACGCGAAGGACGAGTGGATCACGCTTGAACACTTCAAGGAAGCTTTCCACTATCCCAACACGATTGCAGAGTTGGTGGAGATTAAGCGGAAAGCGAAGCAACCCGACCTGCCTCCGGGCTCTACTCTACCCTTGGATGAGTGGGTCGAGCCGCCGTTCTAGGATGCGTTTCACGGTCATGGGGTAGAACTTCCCGCCGTGGCGTGGGTGGTATCCTGCTGCATTGAGCCCTTGTGCGATAGCATCGAGTGAGCTACCGTGCCGGGACGATTCACGGGTTAGGATTATCACTTCCTGCTCCTTGGGAACCACCACTAGTCCGACCAACCTACCATCTTCCTTTAGGTTAGCGTATCCGTAGGGTGGCTGGCCCTCGCACCGGCCGATTTTGGCCTTGGTCCTCCGCCTGGCGTCTGCCATCTTGGATACGATCATCTTCCGCTCGTACTCGAAGAAACATGCGAGTATCTGCCGTACCAGGGTCCTTGTCGGATCGTCTCCGTTGAGTTCATCTTCCCCAGGGGTGGCAGAGTGCAGTTGAATAGCGTTCTTTTTGAAGTCGGCCAAGATGGTTTCTTGGACCATGATTGACCTGGCCAGACGGTCTAGTTTCTCTACGATTACCAGTCGGACGCCATCCGAAACCAGCTCTGCCCTCATCCCCCGGAACACGTCTCGACCTTCGAGGTCAGAGCCGGTGTAGGATTCCTCAAACCAGCGCACCACGTCGATATCGTGGTTCTTGGCGTAGGTTGAGATAGCAATGCGCTGCCGCTCCGGGCCGTCGCCGTCCATCTGGGAGATGCCAGAACAGCGGATGTAACCAAAGGCTTTAGTCATGGTGCTCTCCTAGCTCGTGGGGATGGGAATCCGGATACCTTGCTCGAACTTTACCCACAGAATGTGCTCTGCAAGCGGCTCTAACGTGAGATGACAATCAGCCGCGATGCAGATAAGCTGCATTTTATGGCGTATCCTCATCGACTTGCGCGGGTCAGCAACACCGTAAAGTCTGCGATAAGTCGCTCCTAACCGTAACAACCTGGTTACAGTGTGGATGGTCGCCTTTGGCGCTTGGCGGATCAAGTCAGCCACGAAAGTCTCTCGTTCGTGGTGGGTAGCGAGTTTTAGCGGTACACTAGCCATAAGACCACCCCCCAAAATACTGCCAGAGCACCCCAAGTCAGAGCGATGCTGATCCGGACTCGGCGCAGTCTCGCCTTAGCCTTCTCCCACTCACGTTCTCTTTCAAGCAGTTGCGTCTGCCATGGTTCGAGTGCCCTCCGGCGTCGTATGGCCATCATCCCTCCAGCCAGTGCCGCATGGCCACGGTGAGGACGTACAGGCAGAAGTAACCCACGGTCCCGATTAGGGTTACTATCGCAGCCATGAGCAGCCAGTAAAGCCACGAAGTCCAGAACCAGCCTATTTTCGGCATAGCAACGACTCCTAGACTGCCATTTCCCCGCGTTCTGGACGGCCTAGCAACCCGAGAAACTACCTCGGACGTGGTTAGGCCCACCCAAACGGTTTCAGAGGCTTATTCTGGTTTGTCCAAAATAAGACACCCTTCGGTTCGGCGGAGGTATTCTTGCTCCTCTGCCCGGTATCGACCAGCATTTTCCGCCCAGTTCAGCCGTTTGTTATCCCAGCAGGGCCGGGCGTAGTAAAACTGGTCAAGTTCTTGAAACCACTCTTTTATTTGGCGGTTAAGGGTTTCGTCCACAACGGTGCTGTGGCGTTCTAAGATGGCGTCCACAAGCTTGCTCAGCTCGGGAATTACGGTGCCTTGGTACATGGTGCCCTCCCTATTTTTCTGTGCCGCAACTGACGACGATATAGCCGACACAGCAACGGTAGGAATGTACGTGTAACGTTCTGACCGCGATTCGTGCGGCCGCGTCGCTAACGCAGACGGTGCATATTGTGCAATCTGTTCAATCGTTAACGGTGTCTGGTGACGGCTTGCAGACGTTCCAACTGAAAAACTGTGCAGGTAACTCATGGTAGGTTCCTCCGTTTAAGGTCTGGTCCGACCGTATTCATTTACAAATAGGAGTGTACACCGTTGTACACGCTTGTCAACAAGAAAATGCACGGAGTCTGCAAACACAAGAAAACACGCGCAATAAAGTTTGCACTAAAAAACACTCGCCACGTTTTGCACAAGTGCGTGTAGTCTGGCGGTGACATGGCCACTCACCAAAACCTCTTTAGTTTCACGGCCGCAGGAATCGCAGCGTGCAAGGCAAAAGGTTTGCTTGGCAACAAGATGCGCCGAATCAAGGGCGCACGCCATGCGCACGCGACTATCCGCGCATCGGGTCGCGTCCCTGGGCAGGAAGCACGTGCAGCGCAGGCGCGGTATCGTGCAGAGCGCAAGGCCGCACAAACAAAGGACCGCAGCTCTAGCGGGCAATTGGACGGCATTTAGCGCGAGATCCGCGACACACACGCGACCATTTAGCGCGTGATCCGTGTAACAGTTGTGCCGCCGGCATTTAGCGCGAGATCCGCGACACA
>Ga0209118_1000481_pt1 | contig 22037 bp, 15 predicted proteins | sample BlaSpr_A8_Ref_M1_FD_187988 | JGI IMG/M metagenome (GOLD analysis project Ga0209118, IMG submission 187988) | Forest soil microbial communities from Thunder Bay, Ontario, Canada - Black Spruce, Ontario site 2_A8_Ref_M1 (SPAdes) (version 2) | ecosystem: Environmental > Terrestrial > Soil > Boreal...
GCCGTCGATGCCGGCCCATGCGGCGGGGTCGAGGTCGCCCGCGGGACCGGGGCCGGCGGCGAGACGGTCCGCCGCCGCACCCGCCAGCAGCTCGAAGCGCGGCTCGGCCGCCAGCTCGCCGGGATCGACGCCGGGCCGGTCGTCCACCGCCGCCACCGCCACGCCGCGCGCCAGCAGCAGGCCGGCGGCGGCGCGGCCCGACAGCCCCAGGCCGTACACCAGGACCCGCTCGAAGCGGCCGCTGCCCCAGGGCACGTTCATCGCAGTTTCAGCGTCGAGAGCGACAGCAGGGCGAAGAGGATCGCGAGGATCCAGAAGCGCACGATCACTTTCGGCTCCGCCCAGCCGGACAGCTCGAAATGGTGGTGCAGCGGCGCCATGCGCAGCACCCGCCGCCCGCGCAGCTTGAACGAGCCCACCTGCACGATGACCGACAGCGCCTCGAGCACGAACAGGCCGCCGACCAGGATCAGCAGCAGCTCCTGCTTGGCGATCACCGCCACGCTGCCGATGGCGCCGCCGAGCGACAGCGAGCCAACGTCGCCCATGAACACTTCGGCGGGGTGCGAGTTGAACCAGAGGAAGCCGAGCCCGGCGCCGACCAGCGCGCCGAGGAACACCGACACCTCGCCGACCCCCGGCACGTAGGAGATCTGCAGGTAGTTGGCGATCAGCCGGTTGCCCGCCACGTAGGTGAAGATGGCGTAGGTCGCGGCCGCCACCGTGGTGGCGCCGATGGCGAGGCCGTCCAGACCGTCGGTCAGGTTGACCGCGTTCGACGACCCCACCAGCACCAGCACCACGAACGGGATGTAGAAGTACCAGAGGTCCGGGCGCAGCTGCTTGAAGAACGGGAACGACAGCGTGGTGTGGAACCCGTACTCCGGCGGCAGGAAAAACAGCGCCACGCCCATGGCGGCCGCGGCGGCCACCTGCAGCCAGAACTTGGCGGCCGCCGTCAGGCCCTGGTTGTGGTGGCGGCGCACCTTGAGCAGGTCGTCGGCGAAGCCGATGGCGCCGAAGGCGGTGGTGACCAGCACCACCAGCCAGACGTAGACGTTGGTGAGGTTGGCCCACAGCAGCGTCGGCACCAGCACCGCGAACAGGATCAGCAGGCCGCCCATGGTCGGGGTGCCCGCCTTCACCTGGTGCGCCTCCGGTCCGACGTCGCGAATGTTCTGGCCGACCGACAGGCGCCGCAAGGTGCGGATGAACCGCGGGCCCAGCACCAGCGACAGCAGCAGCGCGGTGACGATCGCCGCCGCCGCACGGAAGGTGATGTAGCGGAAGACGTTGAGCACCGGGATGAAGTTGCGCAGCGGGTAGAGGAGGTGGTAGAGCATGCGTCACCCCTCCCCGCCGTGACCGCGGGGGTCGCGGGCATCGAGAGCGTCGCGGGCATCGAGAGCGTCGCGGGCGCCGGTTTCGCCGAGCGCCAGCAACCGGCGCACCACCAGGTCCAGGCCGATGCCGCGCGAGCCCTTGACCAGCACCACGTCGCCCGGCCGCACCGCGGCGGCTGCCCAGTCGGCGGCGGCGCCGGCGTCCCCGTGCCAGACCGCCGCGGCGCCGCCCTCGCCCGCGCCGGCCACCAGCTCGCGCGCCAGCTCGCCCACCCCGGCCACCGGGTCGAACCCCAGGCGCGCCGCCGCCAGGCCGCCCTGGCGGTGGAAGCGCGGGCCCGCGGGTCCGAGCTCCAGCATGTCGCCGAGCACCGCCAGGCGGCGCGCGGCCGGCAGCTGGGCCGCTCCCGCCAGCGCCTTCTCCAGGGCATCCGGGTTGGAGTTGTAGCTGTCGTCGACCACCGTCAGCTCGCCGCGCGCCTCCTCGCCCTCTCCCGGCGCGCCGCGGAGGACGACCCGGTGCACGACGCCGCGGCCGGCGGCGGGCCGCGCTTGCTCGGCCGCCGCGGCGATGTCCGCCAGCGGCACGCCCAGCGCGAAGGCGCAGGCGGCGGCCGCCAGGCAGTTCTCGACGTTGTAGAGGCCATGCAGGGGCAGCCGCACCTCCTGCGACCGGCCGCCGGCCGAGAGCACGAAGCGGGTGGCCGCTCCCGCGGCTTTGCCCGCTACCAGATCGGTTGCTGCGACATGGACCGGCAGGGCGGTGGCCGCTCCCGCGGCTTCCCCCGCGACCAGATCGGTTGCCGCAACCGGGGCCTGCAGGGCTTCGAACCCATTCCCGGGTTCGGTGCCCGCCGCCTGCCCGGCGGCGGGGAGAACTGCGTACCATACGACGCGCCTCCTGCCCGAGACCTGCCCGATGGCGGGCCCGCCGAAGTCTGCAGGACCCTCACTAGGGTTTTCTTGGGCGCCCTGGCCGCTGGCGCTACCCTCGCCCTCCCCGCCACCGCTGCCGCCACCCCCCTCCTCCAGCCAGCGCCGGGCGATGCGCACCACCTCGGGGTCGCCGGCGTTGGCCACCACCAGCCCGTCGGGCGCCAGGCCGGCGAGCAGCTCGGCCTTGGCCTCGGCGATGCCGCGCAGGCTGTCGAACGACTGCAGGTGCGCCGGCCGCACCACGGTGAACAGGGCGACGTCGGGCCGGCCCAGCAGCGACAGCTGCCGCAGCTCGCCCGGCGTCGACATCCCCATCTCGGCGACCATCCACTCGGCGTCGTCGGGGACGTTCAGCAGCGCCAGCGGAAAGCCGTAGAGGTTGTTGAAGTTGCCGGGATTGCGCGCCACCCGGTAACGGGTCGCCAGCATCGCCGCCAGCAGCTCCTTGGTGGTCGTCTTGCCGGCCGAGCCGGTGATCCCGACCAGGCGCCGCGGCACGCGCCGCCGGACGCTGCGCGCCACGTCGTGCAGCGCCGCCAGCGTGTCGGCAACCTGGATCACCGCCCGGCCCTGAAGCTCCGGCACCGCGGCCGGCCTCGCGGCCGATTTCCCGGCCGGCTTCCCGGCCGGTTGATCGGCCATAGGGGCCTCGAGGCTCGCCAGAGTTTCGTGGGCTTCCGGAATCTTCAGGGTCCCGTAGGGCGTCCCGGAAGGCTCGGCAACCATCGCCGCGTCCGCCATGGCCTCCATCGCCGTCAGGGCCGCAGCCAGCGGCGTCCAGCTGGCCGCCGCCGCCGCGAGATCCTGCACCACGGCGCCGGCGGCGCCGCGGCCGAAGGCATCGCCGACGAAGCGGTGGCCGTCGGCGTGCGCGCCGGCGAAGGCGAAGAACAGCTCGCCGCCGCGCACCGCGCGCGAGTCGATCGCGGCGCCGCGCAGCTGCGCCTGGGCGTCGCCCGCGAGCACCCGGCCGCCGGCGGCGCTTGCAGCTTCGCTGGCGCGCAAGCTAGCCAAAGCGCTCCTCCAGCGCCCGCCCGATCTCCTCGACGTCGGAGAACGGCAGCTTGCGATCGCCGACGATCTGCTCGCGCTCGTGTCCCTTGCCGGCCACCAGCACCGCCCAGCCGGGTCCGGCGGCGGCGAGCGCGGCGCGGATCGCCTCGCGACGGTCGGGCACCAGCCGGTAGCGGGAGTTGCCGCTCGCCTTCACTCCCTCCTCGACCGCGGCCATGATCGCCAGCGGGTCCTCGCCGCGCGGGTTGTCGGAGGTGACGATCGGCAGGTCGGCCAGCTCGCCGGCGGTCCGCCCCATCGCCGAGCGCTTGCCCGGATCGCGTTCGCCGCCGCAGCCGAACACCACCGCCACCTTGACCGCACCGGCCCGATTGCCGCCGGCGACCTCGCGCACCGCCTCGAGAGCGGCGGCCAGCGCCGCCCCGGTATGGGCATAGTCGACGTACACCGGGAACGGCTGGCCGCGGTCCACCGGCTCCATCCGCCCGGGGACCCGGGGGCGCTCGGCGATGCCGCGCGTCATCGCCGCGTGCGGCAACCCGAGGGCCTCGGCCGCCGCCGCGGCCGCCAGCAGGTTGTCGAGGTTGTAGCGTCCGAGGAGAGGCGAATCGATCTCGAAAGCGCCGCGCGGCGTCTCGAGGCGCGCCGCGATCCCCTCGGTCGAGAGCCGCACCGCGCTCGCCCGCACCGCGCCGCCGTCGCCGAAGGTCAGCGCCTCCGGCAGCTCGGCCGCCAGCCGCCGCCCGTAGGGGTCGCCGATATTGACCGCCGGCCGCGCCCCCGGCTTGAGCTGCGTGAAGAGCCCGCGCTTGGCGGCGAAATAGCTCTCCATGTCCTGGTGGTAGTCGAGGTGGTCGCGGGTCAAGTTGGTGAACACCGCGACGTCGAAGGCCGCGCCGGCGACGCGCTGCATCGCCAGGGCGTGCGAGGACACCTCCATCGCCGCGGCGCGGGCGCCGGCGGCGCGCATCTCGCGCAGGGTGCGATAGAGGTCCGAGGGCTCGGGCGTGGTGTGGCCGCCGGCGAAGCGGCGCTCGCCGAAGCGGTAGCCGATGGTGCCGAGGAAGCCCGCCGGCAGCCCGGCAGCCTCGAGCATGGCGGCGATCAGCAGGGCGACGGTGGTCTTGCCGTTGGTGCCGGTGACGCCGGCCATCACCAGCTCGCGGTCGGGATGGCCATAGACCCGCGCCGCCAGGGCCGCCAGCCCGGCACGGGGCTCGGCCAGCGCCGCCCACGGTACGGTCAATGTGGTCAGATCAGCCGCGAGGGCCGGCGTTCGCGGCGGAGCTCCCGCCACCGCCACGGCCCCGGCCGTCACCGCCGCCGCGGCGAAGTCCCAGCCGTCGAAGCGCTGCCCGGGGAGGGCCACGTAGAGGTCGCCGGGCTGGACCCTCCGCGAATCGTGGGTGACGCCCACGATGTCAGGATCGCGCGGGTCCTGCCGCGCTCGGGGGTCGAGCGGTTCCTGCCGCTCGAGCGGATCCCGCGAGTCCTGCCGCGCTCCTGAATCGCGCGGTTCCTGCCGCGGCAGGCTGGCCGGTCCGGCGGCGATGCCTTCGATCAGCTCAGAGAACCGCATCGAGCTGGTCTCCTGCCGCCGGTCCCGGCGGTGGCGATGAGGCCGGAGCCAGCGGCGTCGACCGCGGCGGGGCCGGCTGGCTGTGCCATAGCTCGGGCACGTCCTCGCCCGCCCCGTCGTCGTCGTCGTCAGCGACCGCGGCGGTCGCTCCCCGGATAGCGGCCCGACCGGCTGCGGCGGGACCCGCGGCGCCCCTCGCCACGGCGGCGACGCCGGCGGCCCCGGAGGTCATCGGCGCGCCCTTGGCGGCGCCGGCGGCCGGAACCACGACAGCCGGGACCGCCGCACCCGGAACCCGCGCCACCCCCACCGCCGGAACCGTGGCGGCGGTCGCCGCGCTCCCGCCGCCCGGAAGGCGCGCGGTCACGACTTCGCCCGGCCAGACGCTGGGCACCTGGCGTTGCGGCCGCACTCCCAGGTAAAGCAGCACCTCGCGCACCAGGGTGCCGAACACCGGCGCCGCGACCTGCGCGCCGTAGTACTCCAGTCCCTGCGGCGCGTCGACCGCCACGATCCCCACCAGGCTCGGCCGATCGGCGGGAGCGAAACCGACGAAGCTCGGCAGGTAGGCGTGGCGCGCATAGCCGCCGGCGACCGGGATCTGCGCCGTGCCGGTCTTGCCTGCCACCCGGTAGCCGGCCACCGCGGCGCTCTTGCCGGTGCCGTCGGTCACCACCCGCTCGAGCAGCCGCCTCACCTCCGCGGCGGTGGCCGGAGAGATCGGGCGCGCCGCCACCGCCGGCCGGGGATGCCGCCGCTCCACCGCCTCGCCGCGCCGCACCGCGTCCACCACGTAGGGCTGCAGCAGGCTGCCGCCGTTGGCGACCGCCGCCACCGCCGCCGCGAGCTGCAGCGGCGTCACCGACACGCCCTGGCCGAAAGCGACATAGGCCTTGGTCAGCGGCCCCCAACGCTCGAGCGGGTGGAGGATGCCAGCGTTCTCGCCCGGCAGGTCGATGCCGGTGGAGCGGCCGAAACCGAACGCGACGATCGTGCGGTGAAGGCGCTCGCCGCCGATGATCAGGGCCGCCCGGATCGCTCCGACGTTGCTCGACTTGGCGATCACGTCGGCGAACGACAAGATGCCGTAGCGCTTGTGGTCGCGGATGGTGATGCCGGACAGCACGATCGAGCCCATGCCGCAGTCGAACGGGTCGTCGGCGTGCACCAGGCCCGACTCGAGCGCCGCCGCGGCGGTGATGATCTTGAAGGTCGAGCCCGGCTCATAGGCATCCATGATGGTGCGATTGCGCCAGCTGCCCACCGCGTATCTCTCGAACTCGTTGGGATCGAAGGTGGGAAACGACGCCATGGCCAGCACCGCGCCGGTCGCGGGATCCAGGAACACGGCGCTGCCGCGCCGCGCCCGGCGCTGCTCGACGGCGCGCTGCAACTCGCGCTCCACCATGTGCTGCACGGCGGCGTCCAGCGTCAGGTAGAGGTCGCCGCCGGGCCGCGGTTCGGTGAAGAAGAGGTCGGGCGAGACAGCGGTGCCGCGCCGCGCGTCGCGCAGCACCGTGCGCAAGCCGGGCTTGCCGGTGATCACCGCGTCGTAGATCAGCTCCAGGCCGGCGAGGCCGTGGTTGTCGGTGCCGACGTAACCCAGCACCTGCGAGGCCAGGTCGCGCATCGGGTAGTAGCGCTTGCTCTCGGGGACGAAATGGATGCCGGCGAGATGCACCCGCCGCAGCGCCGCCGCCACCGGCGGATCGAGCTTGCGCGCCACCCACACGAACTCGCGTTCCTCGGCGAGCAGCTTCTCGAGGCGGCGGGCGTCGAGGCCGGGGCAGGTGGCGGCGATGGCGCGGGCGGTCGCGGCGCGGTCGCCGATCTCCGGCGGCACGGCATAGGCGGAATCGACCTCGACCGAGACCGCCAGCTCGCGGCCGGCCGCGTCGTAGATGGTGCCGCGCGGCGGATCGAGCTTCACTACGCGCTGCTGCTGCTGATGCGCCTTGTGGACGTAGCGCAGATGGCTGACCACCTGCAACTGGTAGAGCCGCAGGCCGATCAGCGCCACCCACAGGAGCCCCGCCAGCCAGACCACGTGGAGGCGCGACCTCACCGGGCGGCCCTCCGCTCCATCTCCTCCCAGAACACCACCTGCTCGAGCGCCGGCTGCTGCATTCCCAGCTCGCGCACCGCCCGCTCCTCGATGCGTTGCGGGCTGGCCAGGTAGGAGGCTTCCAGCTGCAGCTGGCGCTCGATCTGCGACAGCTCGCGCAGCTGCCGCTCGAGCAGGTCGATGCGATAGCCGGTGCGCAGCGCCTCGAGGTGGATCCAGGTGTACGCGAGGAGACCGCCGCCCAGCAGCACCACCACCAGCATCACCAGTGCCAGCTCCCGCGCCAGGCGCCGGTCGCGCTCCCGCACCAGGTAGGTGTTGAACACCGGCCGGCGGAAAGCGTACGTGCTCCTCAAGGGCTCACAACCTTCTGGCGGCGCGCAGCCGCGCCGAGCGCGAGCGCGGGTTCCATGCCACCTCCTCCGGGGAGGGGCGGACCGGTTTGCGGGTCAGCACCGCGATCAGCTGGCTCTCGGAGCGGGGACGGCCGGTGACCTGGTCGATCGCCCCCTGCGCCAGGTCGCGGAGGGTGTTCTTGACGATGCGATCTTCGAGGCTGTGGTAGGAGATCACCACCAGCCGGCCGCCGCTGGCCATCATGTTGACCGCCTGTTCGATCGACCGCTCGAGGCCGGCAAGCTCGTCGTTGACCGCGATGCGCAGCGCCTGGAACACCCGCGTCGCCGGATCGATGTGGCCGCCCCGGGCGCCCGCTCCCGCCCGCCCCTCGCCGGGGCCGCCAGCGCGCCGATGTCTGCCTAAGCCGCCGTGGCCGCCGGTGCGGCGATGCCCGCCGGGGCGGCCGCCGCCCTTGGCCTCGTCGATGATCCGCTTGAGCTCGGCCGTCGTGGCGATCGGCCGCTCCACACGCCGCTCGACGATCGCCCGCGCGATCCGCCGCGCCTGCCTCTCCTCGCCGAAGTCTCTGAAGATTCTTTCCAAGTCGCCCTCCGCAGTGTGATTGACCAGGTCCGCCGCGGTCAGCTCCGAGAGCCCCATGCGCATGTCGAGGGGGCCCTCGAGGCGGAAGCTGAAGCCGCGGTCCGGGGTGCCGAGCTGCAGTGACGAGACGCCGAGGTCGAAGAGCAGGCCGGCGACGGCGCCGCGCTCGACGCCCAGCTCCGCCAGCACCTGCTCGAGCCGATGGAAGTTGCCGTGTGCCAGTTGCGCGCGGCTGCCGAACGGGGCCAGCCGCCCGGCCGCCCGCCGCAGCGCGTCGGGATCGCGGTCGAGGCCCACCAGCCGCGCCGCCGGTCCGCGCGCGAGCAGCGCCTCGGCGTGCCCGCCCAGGCCGACCGTGGCGTCGACGAACAGTCCGCCGCGCTCCGGCGCGAGCAGGTCGAGCGACTCGCGGAGCAGCACCGGCAGGTGCTCCACCGGCGTTGCCGCGGACCCCGAGCCGGCGCCCGCGGGCGCAGAAGGCGTCCCGCCATCGTTCAAGGGACCTCGACCCACCGCCGTGAGGCGTGCATCAGATCCCTCGCTCGCTCAGGGTCCGGAAGTCCTCTTCGGTGAAGGGCTGCTGCTCCAGGCGGCGGGCGAAGCGGTCGCGGTTCCACACCACCAGGTGATCGAGGTGGGTGCTGACCACCACCTCGCCGCTCATGCCGGCGCTCTCGCGCAGGATCTGGGGGATCAGCAGGCGCCCCTGGTTGTCCAGGCGCGACTGCTGGCCGAAGTAGCTGACCCGCTCGAGGAAGCGCGCCTTCACCCGGTCGGTGGACGCCATGCTCCCGAGCCGCGCCTCGATCTCTTCCCAGACCGGCAGCGGGTAGAGCAATGCCGATTCGCCCTCGACCGAGGTCACGAACAGCTCCGGTCCGTACCGCTCCTCGATGGCGCGGCGGAAGTCCGTCGGGACCTTGAGCCGCCCCTTGTCGTCAATCTTGGCTGGAGCACTTCCGCGGAACATGGCTCCCTTCCCTTCAACACAGTCAGCGTCTGAGGAGGGATCGTAACAGTTGACTCCACTTTTGTCCATTTATTTCCACTACATTCCACTGATGAGCCACTACGGCCCACTTGGCGCTTGCGAGGGAACGCGCTTCACCTTACAAAATGAGGCGGTAATCGATCGTAAATCGACAGGTGGGATCGACGCACGGAGGCAGGCGGCCCTACCGCTCGACCCCCTCAGGGCAGAGCTCGGTGGGGAGTTTCGTCTGAGCGCCGCCGGCGAGTCAGCGTTGCGGCGGCGGATTCGCCGGCGGCGGCGGAGCGCTTGGCTGCTGCTCCTTCGGCGGCGGCGTGATCGCCGGCGGCGGCGGCATGGCCGACGGCGGCGGGATGATCACCGTGTCCTTGGGAGGTTCTCCCACCGGCTTCGCGGCCGGCAGGCCCTCCTTGCGGTCGGTGGTGGTGTCGACCGTGGCCGGGTGCGTGCCGGTAACGTCGCCGACCGGAGTCTTGTCCGGCGCACTGCCCGCCGCGCCGGCCGTGTCGCCCGCCGCGGCGGCCCCGGCCAAGCCCTTGACGGACTCGTCCTCGGTGACGCCGAGACGGCGGCGGAAGTTCGCCGCCTCCGCGGGCGGATCGGCCACGACCAGCGACCTGGTCTCCAGCTCGGCCATGTACTTGGTGCTCTCCTCGCGGAAGAGGCGCTCCTGCTCCTGCTGCTGGATCGCCGTCTGGACCTCGCCGAAAGGCCGCAGGTGCTGGGGATTGCGATCGATCAGCTGCAGCAGGTGGTCGCCCCCGCGCGCCGGGACCGGCTCGGTGATGCCATTCTTGGGCAGCTTCCAGGCAGCCGCCTCGAGCTTCGGATCGAGGTCTTTCGGCGACACCCAGCCGATCTCGACGACGCTGCCGGCCTGTCCCTTGCCCGCATAGGGGGCGACCGCGTCGGCCAGGCTCTTGCCGGAAATGACGGCCTCGCGGATTGCCGCGGCGATCCGGCCGCGCTCCGCCGCCGCCAGCCCGCTGTCTTCGAGCACCACCACCTCGCGCAGCTGCACCTGTTCCGGCACCGTGAGCTCCTGCTGATGCTGGCGGTAGAAGCGCCGCAGGTCCTCGTCCTTGACCTTGATCTTGGTGTTGACTTCCTTTTCCATCACATGGCCCGTGCGCAGCTTGCGGCGGATCTGGTTGCGTAAGCCTTCGACGGTCATCTCGCTCTGCCGCAACGCCGCCTGGAACTCCGCATCGCTCTTGATGCCGAAGTTCTCGCGAATCTTGGCCACCCTCTCGTCGACCTCCGGGTCGCTGACCTCGATGGCGAGCTGATCGGCGCGAGAGCTGAGCAGCAGCTCGGTGAACATGTCGCGGAAGGTGATCTCGGCGACCTGGCCGAGCGCGGTCCGGCGCTCGGCGGGATCCTGGACGCCCTGCACGATCTGGCGCGTGTTCTCGTCGCGCCGGGTTTGATAGTCGTACAGCGTCGCGATCTGGTCGTTGACCCGCAGCACCACCCGGTTGAGCACCTCGGCGCCAGCCGACCGGGGCGCGACGGCGGCGGCGAGCAGCAAGCCACCGAGAACAGCGGCGGTGACGCTTGGAGGGAGTTGATCGGTGCGTGTGGTGTGGGTGGTTCTTGCCATCAGGCCCTCGTAGTCGCTGGGAAGAATGCGCTCCATGCACCCGGCATTCTAACGGGCTCCCGCCCGCGGCACCAGCCGAAAAGTCTTGCAGGCGCAGCGGAGGAGGCGGTCCGTGGGCGGCGGATGTCCTCCCGGCCGCCGTTTGGGCGAGCCCCGAAGTCCTCGAGGCCCGCCTTTACTACCCTCGCCCAAACGGAGGCCGGGAGGACATCCGCCGCCCCCGAGGCCCGGCCGGAGGGAGATTCCCCGAAGGCTCACTGCGCCAGGTCCTCCAACGTGGCGCGCGCCGCGGCGAGCATCTGGCCGGCGCCGGCGACGCCGCCCAAGGTCAGGACGCCGGTCGGGCTGAAGCTGGCGCCCGCGGTTTTCGACACCAGCTCGATGAGCTTGGCGACGTCGATGCGCGCGTCGCGGCGCAGCCGGATGACCAGCTCGTGGCCCTTGGCGGAGACCGACTGCACGCGCAGCGACTCGGCCAGCCGCTTGAGCGCCGCCACCTCCACCAGGGTGCGCACCGCCGGCGGCGGCGGCCCGAAGCGATCGGCGAGCTCCGCCACCAGCTCCCGCTCCGAGCTCTCGAAAGCCGCGATCTTCTGGTAGAGCTCCATCCGCAAGTTGGCATCGGCGACGTAGTCCTGCGGGATGGACATCGGCACCGGCAGATCGATCGCCACCGAGGGCCCCTCGGCGACGCTCTCGCCGCGCAGCTCGCGCACCGTCTCCTCGAGCAGCTTGAGATAGGTCTCGATGCCGACCGCGGCGATGTGGCCGCTCTGCTCTCCGCCGAGCAGGTTGCCGGCGCCGCGGATCTCGAGGTCGCGCGCGGCGATGCGGAAGCCGGCGCCCAAGTCGGTGAACTCGCGGATGGCGCCGAGCCGCTTGCGCGCCGGCTCCGAGAGCACGCGGTCGGCCGGCACCAGCAGGTAGCAGTACGCCAGCTGGTTGCTGCGCCCCACCCGGCCGCGCAGCTGGTAGAGCTGCGCCAGGCCGAAGCGGTCGGCGCGGTGGACGATCATGGTGTTGACGTTCGGGATGTCGATGCCGTTCTCGATGATGGTGGTGGCCAGCAGCAGGTCGTACTCGCCGCTGGTGAAGGCGTGCATGCGGCGCGACAGCTCGGCCTCGTCGAGCTGGCCATGGCCCACGGTGATGCGCAGCCCGGGCACGATCTCCCGCAGCATGGTGAACATCTTCTCGATCGATTCGACCCGGTTGTACACGTAATAGACCTGGCCGCCGCGCTCGATCTCGAACTCGATCGCTTCCCGCACCACCTCCGCGTTCCAGGGCAGGATGGCGGTTTCCACCGCCATGCGGTCCTTGGGCGGCGTCTCGATCACCGACATGTCGCGCACCCCGGCCAGCGACAGCTGCAGCGTGCGCGGCACCGGCGTCGCCGACATGGCGAGCACGTGGACGTCCTTCTTGAGCTGCTTGAGACGCTCTTTCTGGGCGACCCCGAAGCGCTGCTCCTCGTCGACGATGAGCAGCGCCAGCCTGGGGATGTGGATGTCCTTGGACAGCAGCCGATGGGTGCCGATGAGGATGTCCGGCTGGCCGGCGGCCAGGCGCTTGCGCAGCTCCCGCACCTCCTGCGGCGAGCGGAAGCGCGAGATCATCTCGATCGACAGCGGAAAGCCGGCAAAGCGGCGGCGGAAGGTCTCGAGGTGCTGGTCGGCGAGGATCGTGGTGGGCGCGAGCACCGCCACCTGGCCGCCGCCGTCGACGGCCTTGAACGCCGCCCGCATCGCCACCTCGGTCTTGCCGTAGCCGACGTCGCCGCACAGCAGGCGGTCCATCGGGCGGTCGCGCTGCAGGTCTTCCTTGATGACCGCGATCGCCTCGACCTGGTCGGGGCTCTCCTCGTAGGCGAAAGCGGCCTCGAACTGGCGCTGCCAGTCGGTGTCGGGCGGCATCGCCTTCGCCGTGGCGAGCTGCCGCTCGGCATAGAGCTTGAGCAGCTCGGCCGCCATGTCGCGCATGCTGCCTTTCACCTTGCTCTTGGTGCGGTTCCAGGAGGTGCCGCCGAGCTGATCGAGGCGCGGCGCCACCCCCTCGATGCCGCTGTACTTCTGCACCATGTCGAGACGGCTGAGCGGCAGCAGCAGCCGCTTGCCGGCAGCGTAGGTGATCTCCATCACCTCGGTCTCGCCGGCGGCACCGCCGACGCTGCCGGCGAAACCCGAGCCCGGGCCGCTCGGGACGCCCGGACCGCCCGCGACGCGAGCACCGCCCGGAGCCAGGTCGCGCAGCACCGGCGGCAGCGCGGCGGCGCCGTCGCCGTCGCGCCCCACCGAGCGCAACGCCACGAACTGGCCGATGCCGTGATCGGCGTGCACCACGTAGTCGCCCACCTTGAGGTCGCGCAGACTGGCCAGGAACGGGCCGTAGCGCGCCCGCGACGGCCGGCGCTGCGGCTTGGCCTGCGGCAGCAGCTGCTGCTCGCCGTAGACCGCGACGCCGGCGGCAGGCAGCCGGAAGCCGCGGGTGAGCTCGCCCGGGACCAGCTCGACGCCGCCGCGGCCGAGCGGCACCTCGCGCCCTTCCAGCAGCTCCTCGGTGCGCCGGTGGTGCAACGGCGGCACCACCACCAGGCAGCGCTCGCCGCGTGCCCGCGCCGTGGCGACCTCCTGCGGGAAGCGCGGCAGCTGGCCGTGGAAGAGGTCGGTCAGCGAGGCATGGAAGTCCACCAGCGGCAGGTCGCCGTGCGCCTCCTGGTGGGTGCCGAGCACCGCCTGGTGGGCGCTGAGCGCCGCCTGATGGGCGCTGAGCGCCCGGCCTGCCGCGGCTCCGCTCGCCGCCAGTCGCGGCACCCCCTGGAAATCGCTCAGCAGGAGCGGCGCCGCCGCCAGCGCCGCCCGCACCGCGGCCACCGGCTGCTCGAGCGCCGCGGGCGGCGCCGCCAGGCGGCCGGCATCGCGGCGCGACGCGAAATCGGCCTCGAGCCGCGCGGCGTGGTGCTCGGCCTCCGCATCGAGCGCCGGCGGGTCCACCGCGAACACCAGCGGGTCGGCGATCGCCTCGAGCAGCGACACGCTGCCGGCCAGCAGCGGCAGGTAGTTCTCCCATCCCGGAAACGACCCGGTGCCGCGCAGGCTCTCGAGCAGCTCCGCTCCTTCCGGCGCGAGGTCGGGTTCCTGGGCCAGCAGCAGGTCGGCCAGCCGCCGCGCCTCCTGGGCGCCGCCGGGAAAGAGATAGAGCGGCAGCACACGCACCGCATCCAGGGTGTCCTCCGAGCGCTGCGACTGCGGGTCGAACCAGCGGATCGACTCCACGGTGTCGCCGAACAGATCCACCCGGATGGGCGCCTCCTCGCCCGGAGGGAAGAAGTCCAGGATGCCGCCGCGCACCGCGTAATCGCCCACCTCGTAGACCAGGTCGGTGCGCCGGTAACCGTGGCGCGCCAGGTGCGCGGTGAGCCGTTCCAGGGGATGATCGTCGCCGGCGCGCAGGGTGAGCACCGCCGCGGCGAACGCCTCCGGCCGCGGCAGCCGCCGGAAGAGAGCGCGCGGCGTGGTCACCACGGTGGTGGCGACCCCGGAGGTCACGCAGTCGAGCGCCACAGCCTCCTGCGCCCGCACCTGCAGCGATACCTCGGCTTCCTGGTAGGGAGTCAGCGAAGGCGACGGGAAATAGACCGCCTGCTCGCCGCCGTCCCGACCGCCCGCGGCGGCTCCGCCGACGCCGGGAACCCAAGGATCGCCGGAGCCGGCGACCCCGGAACCCCCGGAGACCCCGGAAATCCCGGAGAACAACCGCGCCGCTTCCAGCCAAGTGAGAGCGTCGGCTTCGCGCGGGACCACCGCCACCAGCGGCCGCCGGAGGTCGCGCGCCAGCAGGCTGCCCACCCAGGCCGCCGCCGGCACCGGCAGGCGCACCACCTCGGCACGGCCCCGCAGCAGGGCGCGATAAGGCGCACTGCTGCGCAGCGTCCGGGAGAGCTCCTCCCACACGCGATCGCTCATGACCGGCAATTCTACCCGGCCCGGTTGCCGGGTGGTCTTATCTGCGACGAGTGATGGTGAACTTTCCGAAGCTGATGCCGACGTCCCAACCTTCGCCTTTGCCGGCGAGGGCCAGCGAGACCTCGCCCTTGGTGAGGACGGTGCCTTCGGCGGACTTGACGGCCCCGGCGTTGGCCTGGGCCTGGGCATAACTGCCGAACAGCTCGCGGATGTCGTTGACCTCGGAGAACTCCCCGTGTCCCTCGATCCTGAACTTGCCGGCGGTCAACCCGCCGCCCTTGGACACGATCGACACCTCCGCCTTCTGGCCGTTGGTGCAGGTGATCGTCCCGTGGCCCGTGGCGTGCTTGTAGATCACCGCCCACTCCTTGATGGCGAACGTCATGTCGCACTTGGTCTTGGCCTCCGCCCTCGCCGGGGCCATCCCGATCACCGCCAGGGCCAGCACGGTCACGAAAGCCAGGCTGCGTCTCGTCGTCATGGCAGTCTCCTCGTTGCGATTGCTTGCGATGCTGCGGTGCTTGAGATGCTTGCGGCGCCTCCTCGCCCCGGCCGGACCGGCATGGGCGCGGCGAGGCCCCCGCATCTCCCGGTACTACAAGCAAACTCCGGGCCGGCCAGGCATGAACCAGGAATGACATCGGGCGTGCGGCAGCTGTGTTACGCTCGGGAGGCGTCGACCTCGATGCCGTTCGACCCCCGCCGCTTCGACCCGGAGGTTTCGCGCATGCGCGACCGGTTCCCGCAGGAAGCCGTGCTTCGCGACGGCACTCGCCTCTTGATCCGGCCCTTCACGTCCTCGGACACCCAAGCCCTCTACGCGTTCTTCCAGCGGCTGCCCGAAGCGGTGCGCCGCTTCGCCTGGGACCGCATCGACAGCCGCGCGCTGGTCGAGCAATGGGGCCGCGAGCTGGACTACGACCGGGTGCTGCCGCTGATCGCCACCGATGGCCAGCGCATCGTGGCCGACGCCACCATGCACCGGCGCGAAGGCAGCCCGCTGCGGCTGGTCGGGCGGATCAAGTGGCTGCTGGACCCCAAGTACCGCGGCCTCGGTCTCGGCACGATCCTGGTCAACGACTTCATCCGCATCGCCCACAACGACGGCCTGCGCCACCTGACCTGCATGCTGGTCGCCGACTTCGAGGCGGACGCCGTGCAGACCCTCACCGGCCTGGGCTTCGACCGCTACCTCATCCCCGGCTACGGCACCGACCCCGACGGCAACCAGCACGACATGGTGAAGATGGTCCTGAAGCTGTGAAGCTGCCGCTCGGCGCAGGCGCGGCCGGTGAAGCTGCGACCCGCCCGATGAGCGCCCGTTGTAGGATCGGCCTGCGCGGCCGCCGCGCGGGAGCCCTGGCTTGGAGAACATCCGGAATTTCTGCATTATCGCCCACATCGACCATGGCAAGTCCACCCTGGCCGACCGTCTGATCCAGCGCTGCGGCGCGGTCGAGGAGCGCGATTTTCGCGACCAGATCCTCGACTCGATGGACATCGAGCGCGAGCGCGGCATCACCATCAAGAGCAACACCGTGTCGCTGCTCTACACCGCCCGCGACGGCAGCGAGATCCATCTCAACCTGATCGACACCCCGGGCCACGTCGATTTCTCGCACGAGGTGCGGCGCTCGCTGATGTCGTGCGAGGGCGCCCTGCTGCTGGTCGACGCTTCCCAGGGGGTCGAGGCGCAGACCCTCGCCAACCTCTACCTGGCGCTCGAGTACGACCTCGAGATCGTGCCGGTGATCAACAAGATCGATCTGCCGTCCGCCGATGTCGAGCGGGTGCGCGAGGAGATCGACTCCGACCTCGGGCTCGACCCCTTCGAGGCGGTGCTGTGCTCGGCCAAGCATGGGACCGGCATCGACGACGTCCTCGAGGCGATCGTTCACAAATTGCCGGCCCCCGAGGGCGATCCCGAGGCGCCGCTTCAGGCGCTGATCTTCGACGCCCAGTACGACGTCTACCGCGGCGCCGTGCTGCTCTGCCGGATCAAGCAGGGCACGCTGCGCCCCGGGCAGCGCATGCGGCTCATGCACTCGGCCAAGGAGCACCAGGTCGAGGAAGTGGGCCTGCTGCGGCTCAAGCGCGTCCGCACCGAGCAGCTCGGCGCCGGCGACGTCGGCTACGTCATCGCGGGCATCAAGGCGCTCTCCGAGATCGCCGTCGGCGATACCCTGACCGACGCCGAGCGCCCGGCCGCGGCGCCGCTGCCGGGGTACAAGGAAGCCAAGCCGGTGGTGTTCTCGTCGATCTACCCGATCGCGACCGACGAGTACGAGGACCTGGCCAAGGCGCTCGAGAAGCTGAAGCTCAACGACGCCTCCCTCACCTATCAGAAAGACTCCTCGACCGCGCTCGGCTTCGGCTTCCGCTGCGGCTTCCTCGGCCTGCTCCACCTGGAGGTCGTGCAGGAGCGCCTCGAGCGCGAGCACGGCCTGTCGCTGCTGCTGTCGGCGCCCTCGGTGCGGTACGAGGTCATCCTCGCCAACGGCGACCTGGTGCACATCGACAACCCCAGCCTGTTCCCCGACCCGGGCACCATCGCCAGCGTGCGCGAGCCGTTCATCAAGGCAGCGATCATGGTGCCGGAACGCTACCTGGGGGCGGTGATGGAGCTCTGCCGCGAGCGCCGCGGCAGCGGCACGACCTTCGAGTACCTGGCGGTGGGGCGCCTGCAGGTGACCTCCGAGCTGCCGCTCGCCGAAGTGCTGTTCGATTTCTACGACCGCCTGAAGACCATCACCCAGGGCTACGGTTCCTTCGATTACGACATCCTCGACTATCGCGAGACCGACCTGGTGAAAGTCGACATCCTGGTCAACGGCGAGAAGCTCGACGCGCTGTCGCAGCTGGTGCACCGCGACAAGGCCCGGCCGCGCGCCCTGCACTACTGCGAGCGGCTGGCCGAGACCATCCCGCGTCAGAACTTCAAGATCGCCATCCAGGGCGCGATCGGCGGCACGATCATCGCCCGCTCGACGATCAACCCCTATCGCAAGGACGTCACCGCGAAGTGCTACGGCGGCGACATCACCCGCAAGCGGAAGCTGCTCGAGAAGCAGAAAGAAGGCAAGAAGCGGATGAAGATGGTGGGAGCGGTCGAAGTGCCGCAGGCGGCTTTCATGGCGGTGCTCAAGTCGGACATCGATTGATGGCAACGCCACCGGATACTCCGCTGCCCGCGACGCTGCCAGTCTTTCCATTGACCGGATCGCTGCTGCTGCCGGGCAACTGGCTGCCGCTGAACGTCTTCGAGCCGCGCTACCGCAACCTGATCGAGGACGCCACGAGCTGGATCGGCATGATCCAGCCGAGGGTGCCGCAGCAGGACAACTGGCCGGCCCTGGACGAGCCGCCCGCCAACCCGGAGCTCTACGCCGTCGGCTGCGCCGGCCGCATCGAGCGCTGCGAGCCCCAGCAGGACGGCCGTTACCTCATCCTGCTCAGGGGCGTCAGCCGTTTCCGCGTGCGCCGCGAGCTGGCGCGGCGGCGGGGCTACCGGCGGGTGGCGGCCGACTACGCCGAGTTCGGTGCCGACCTCGGCGAGCCCGAGGCGGAGCTCGATCCCGCGCCGCTGCTGCGGGCGGTGCGCGCCTTCGGGCAGGCGCAGGGACTCTCCTTCGACCTCGACGTCCTCGCCAGCCTGCCCGGCGTCGCGCTGCTCAACGGCCTGGCGGTGGCGCTCCCCTTCCCGCCGGCGGAGAAGCAGTCGCTGCTCGAGGCGGAAGGCCCGCACCAGCGCGAGCAGCTCCTGCTGACCCTGATGGGCATGGGAGTCGAGCCGCTCGGCGCCGGCGACTACTACGCGCCGCCGATCGTCCACTGACGGCGCGCGGATTCGAGGCCGCCATCCCGGCGCTGCCGCCGTTGAAGCCGATGCAGCCGGTGGCGCCCCTGCCCACGCCGCCCCTGCCGCCGATGCCGCCATGCCGCTGATACCGCCAATCTCGCCCATGCCTCCGACACCGCCGTCGATCGCCGGCCCCGGGCTTTATCTTCACGTGCCGTTCTGCTCGGCAATCTGCCCCTACTGCGACTTCGCCGTGTTGACCGGAGGACCGCGGCGGCGGGCGGAGTTCGTGGACAGCCTGATGGCCGAGATCGCGGCCTGGCGGCGGGAAGCCGAGCGCTGGGCGACGATCGACACCGTCTACTTCGGCGGCGGCACGCCCTCGGCGCTCGCGCCGGAGCAGCTGGCGCGCATCCTGGAAGCGGCGCGCGCCGCGCTGCCCGTCGCCCACAATGCCTGGATCGCGCTCGAGGCCAACCCCGAGGACGTCACCGCCGAGAGCGCCGGCCGCTGGCGCGAGCTGGGAGTGGCGATGCTCTCCCTGGGCATTCAGTCGTTCGACCCCGGCACGCTCCGCTTCCTCGGCCGCCGCCACACTCCCAGCCAGGCGCGCCAGGCGGTCGAGCTTGCCCTCGGAGCGGGCTTCCCCACCGTGTCGCTCGACCTGATCTATGGCACCGGCCAGAATGGGCAGGGGGAGCGGGCAGCACGACCGGACCGCGAGACGGCGCTGGAGCGTTGGCGGCGCGACCTCGAGCAGGCGGCCGCGCTCGGGCCGCAGCACCTCTCGTGCTACCAGCTGACCATCCACGAGGGAACGCCGTTCGGTTTCCGGGCGGCGCGCGGCGAGCTGCGCGAGCTGCCGGAGGCGGACCAGGCGAAGGTCTTCCGCTTCACCCATGCCTTCCTGGCCGGCCAGGGCTATGCCGCCTACGAAGTGTCAAACTTCGCCAGCGCTCCCGAGCACCAGTCGCGCCACAACCGGAAGTACTGGGACCACACCCCCTACCTCGGCCTGGGCCCCTCCGCGCACTCCTTCGACGGCCGGCGGCGGTGGTGGAACGAGCGCAAGCTCGGCGCCTGGCAGGCGAAGCTGGCCGCCGGCGAGCAGCCGGTCGCCGGCAGCGAAGAGCTGGGCCGGCGCGAGCTCGCCCTGGAAGAGGTCATGCTGTCGCTCCGCACCATCGCCGGCCTCGACCTCGAAGGCTTCCAACGCCGGCACGGCTGGGACCTGTCGGCGCGCAACCGCCGCCTCGTCGCCGACCTCGCGGCCCGTGGCCTCCTGGCCGAGCGCGGCGGCCGCCTGGTGCCTTCGCTCGACGGGCTGGCCGTCGCCGACGCGCTGGCGCGAGGTTTCGAGGTGGATGACCAAGAGATGCCCTGACCCACGGTTTTTCCTTCAGGCCGCGGGTGCGGTCGCTGCGAGGGTTGCCGCCGGCATCAGTACCTTGTATCTAAGTTGCGCTGCTGCTACTATCGGATCTTCCGGTTTACCGACAATACCTAAGCTTTGTGGGCGACGCAGTCCCGGGGCGGTTCGATGCGATTCGATAGCGATCTACTCATCAGCTACGCCCATCTCGACGACGAGGCCTTGAGCGAAGGGCAGAGCGGCTGGATCGCCAACCTGCACCGGCTCCTCCGCATCCGCATCGGGCAGCTCCTGGGGCGCGAGCCGAACATCTGGCGCGACCCGAAGCTCCAGGGCAACGACGATTTCGCGAGCGCCATCGAGGAGAAGCTGTTCAAGGTGGCGACCCTGGTCAGCGTGCTTTCGCCGCGCTACGTCCAGTCGGAGTGGTGCAACCGCGAAGTCCATGACTTCTGCCTCGCCGCCGAGTCGCGAGGGGGGCTGCACGTCGGCACCAAGTCGCGCGTCTTCAAAGTCGTCAAGACGCCGGTGCCGCTCGACCGGCATCCGCGCGAGCTGCAGCCGCTGCTGGGCTATGAGTTCTACGTCGTCGATCCGCAGACGGGCAGGCCGCGCGAGCTCTCTCAGGTCTTCGGACCGGAAGCCGAGAGGCAGTTCCTGACCCGGCTCGACGACCTCGCCTACGACGTCGCCAAGCTGCTCGAGGAGCTCCAGGCCGCCGGCGACGCGGCGGCCCCGGCGCCCGCCGCCGCCAGCAAGGGGACCCTGTACCTGGCGGAGACCAGCTTCGACCTGCGCGAGGAACGGGAGGCGGTCAAGCGCGACCTGGTGCGCAACGGCTACGAGGTGCTGCCGGACCGGCCGCTGCCGCTGGTCGCCTCCGAGCTCGCGGCGGTGGTCCGCGAGCAGCTCGCGCGCTCCTCGCTCGCCGTCCATCTCGTGGGTAAGGGCTATGGCGTGGTGCCCGACGGCGCGACCCATTCCGTCGTCGTCGTGCAGCACGAGCTGGCGACAGAGAGGAGCGGCGCCGGCGGCCCGGTGCGGCTGATCTGGATCCCACCCGGCCTTGCGGTCGAAGATCCACGGCAGCAGGAGTTCCTCGACTTCCTGCGGACCTCGCCCGCCGTGCACGACCGGGCCGAGCTGCTCGAGATCCCCTTGGAAGAGCTCAAGAGCGCGATCCACCTCAAGCTGGCGCCGCCGGCCGCCCCGAAGAAGGAGACCGCGCCGGCGCCGGCGGCCGCCGGGCAGCCGGCAAGGATCTACCTGATCGCCGACCCGCGGGACGTCGAGGCGGCGCGGCCGCTCGAGGACACCCTGTTCGAGCAAGGCTTCGAGGTCATCCTGCCGCTCTACGACGGCGACGAGGAGGAGGTCCGGCTCGAGCACGAGGAGAACCTCCGCACCTGCGACGCCGTCCTGCTGTACTACGGCGAGAGCGGCGAGCCCTGGCTGCGGCGCAAGCTGCGCGAGATCCAGAAGAGCGCCGGGCAGGGCCGCGAGCAGCCGCTGCGGGCCCGCGGCATCTACCTGGCGTCACCGCCAAACCCGCAGAAGGACCACTTCCGCACGCTCGAGGCGCTGGTCGTCCGCGAGCCGCCGGCGGGGTTCGAGCCGGCCGTCCTCGGGCCCTTCCTGGCGGCCATCCAGAATGCTCGCTGAGGATGCAGGCCCGATGACCGGCGGCCTCGGGATGACGGCCGGCGGCCGCCTCAATCCTTTCCCGGGCCTGCGCCCGTTCGAGCCGGAAGAGGATTACCTCTTCTTCGGCCGCGAGAAGCAGATCGACGAGCTGCTGCGGCGGTTGCGCGGCCACCGCTTCCTCGCCATCCTCGGCACCTCCGGCTGCGGCAAGTCTTCCCTGGTGCGCTCGGGCCTCATCCCGTCTCTCTACGGCGGCGCCATGACGCGCGCCGGCTCGAGCTGGCGGGTGGCGCTGCTGCGGCCGGGAGAGGACCCGATCGGCAACCTCGCCGCGGCCTTGAACGGGCCCGAGGTCCTGGCGCAACCGGACCAGCCGGAGGAGCTGAGCCGCCACCTGATCGCCACCAACCTGCGCGCCAGCAACCGCGGGCTGATCGAATGCGTCGCCCAGCACCGCCTGCCGCAGCACGACAACCTGCTGGTGGTCGTCGATCAGTTCGAGGAGCTCTTCCGCTTCAAGCAGGCGGCCTCGCGCGACGATGCGCTGGCGTTCTCGAAGCTGCTGCTCGCGGCGGCGCGCGAACCGGAGTCGCGGATCTACGTCTGCCTGACCATGCGCTCCGACTTTGTCGGCAACTGCAACGAGTTCACCGGCCTGCCGGAAGCCGTCAACGAGGGACTCTACCTGGTGCCGCGCATGCAGCGCGACGAGCTGCGCGCCGCGATCGGCGGGCCGGTCGCCGTCGCCGACGGCGCCATCGCTCCCCGCCTCGTCGCCCGCCTG
>Ga0209118_1000482_pt1 | contig 22007 bp, 21 predicted proteins | sample BlaSpr_A8_Ref_M1_FD_187988 | JGI IMG/M metagenome (GOLD analysis project Ga0209118, IMG submission 187988) | Forest soil microbial communities from Thunder Bay, Ontario, Canada - Black Spruce, Ontario site 2_A8_Ref_M1 (SPAdes) (version 2) | ecosystem: Environmental > Terrestrial > Soil > Boreal...
GCGGAAGCGCGGCTGATTTTTTCGACGAGGAGGGTGTTGATCCCGCGGCGCGCATCGAACCGCGCCATCCGCGCCACGCCGCTGTCGATGACCACGCGCACGCCGTCGATCGTGAGCGAAGTTTCGGCCACATTCGTCGCGACGATCGCCTTGCGCTTTTCATAATGGCGGAGCGCGGCGTCCTGTTCGCCCGGCGGCAGCTCGCCGTGCAGTGGCACCACGACGAACTGGTCGCTCACGCGGGATGCGCGCACCGCGGAAATGGTGCGGCCAATCTCGTATTTTCCCGGCATGAAGATGAGCACGTCGCCTTCCGCGCGCGACGCGAGCCGCTCGAGTTCATCAGCCGCCAACTCCCAAATCGGATAGTTATCACCGCCAACCGGTTTCGGCAGATACTCGATCTCGACCGGATACGCGCGTCCGCTCGAACTCAAAACATCGCACGGTTCCAAATATTTTTGCAGGAGACCCGCGTCGAGCGTCGCGGACATGACGGCGAGTTTCAGATCGGGACGCGAAGTCGTTTGAAGTTGCAACGTGCGCGCGAGAGTGATGTCGCCATAGAGATGGCGCTCGTGAAATTCATCGAAGAGAATCGCCGCGACGCCGCGCAATTCAGGATCATGGATCAATTGCCGAAGCAAAATGCCTTCGGTCACGAAACGAATGCGGGTGCGCGGCGACGTGACGTTTTCGAACCGAATCTGATATCCGACTTCGTCGCCGAGCCGGCTGTTCCGCTCGGAAGCAACGCGCGCGGCGAGAAGACGCGTGGCGAGACGGCGCGGTTGCAGGATCACGACCTGGCGGTCGCCGAGCAATCCGTGATCGAGCAGGATTTGCGGGACCTGGGTGGATTTTCCCGAGCCCGTCGGGGCCTGGATGATGAGGCGAGAATGCGCGGTGAGTGCGGCTACGAGCGATTGCTCCAGTTCAAAGATTGGAAGGTCCTCGCGTCGCATTTGGAGGAGAACGTCCAACGCCCAACCCTCCTTCGCAATGCTACGGCGGGCGTGCGTCGAAGTCAGAAAAGACCTTGATACGCTTCGTGAATATCGTCACTGGCGACGACAAACGTGACTTGCTCGATGGAATTATTTTCGCGCAGAAATTCCTTGGTCGTCTCGACTGCGATCCTGGCGGCCTCGGCAATCGGGTAGCGATAGGCACCGCAGCTGATAGCCGGAAAGGCGATAGTCCGCACGTCGTTCGCCACCGCAAGCAGCAACGAATTTCGATAACAATTCGCGAGCGTCTCCGGTTCGCCGCGATCGCCGCCCGACCAAACCGGTCCGACGGTGTGAATGACGAAACGCGCGAGGAGCGAATAGCCGCGAGTGATTTTCGCTTCGCCCGGCCGGCAGCCGCCCAGCGTTTTGCACTCGGCCAGCAATTGCGGTCCGGCGGCGCGATGAATGGCGCCATCGACCCCGCCACCGCCGAGCAAACTTGTGTTGGCCGCATTCACGATCGCGTCGACGGCGAGCTTGGTGATGTCGCCGCGCGTTAGGGCAAGTCTCGGATCAGGCATCGCGGGTCAGAGCTGGCAGTTGTGGTTTGTGGATCAACCCGACGCCGCACGCGTCCTTGTAAAGCGGCCTTGGCAATTCCATCGAGCGCGCCTCGCCGTTGAGCGAAAACGTTTCCGCGTCCGGATGCTTTTTCCGCCATTCGGCAAAGGCCCGGCGGACGCCGCCTTCGTGCGTGACATCGAATTCCGCGGCGAAGCGGCTGACATCGTGAAGAACGAGAAGTCCGCCCGGCGCGAGCGCGCCATACCAGAGATCGAGTTCCGCCAGCGTGGATTGATATTCGTGCGAGCTATCGAGAATGATCAGCTCGGGTTCGCCTCCGAGATAATTTCGCGCGGCGGTGGCCGATCCGGCATCGAGCGAGCTCCGCTCCACGATTTCGACATAATCTTCCAGTCCGGCGTGCGCGATCCAGCGCCGCGACATTTCGCACATGGCAGGATCGAGATCCAAACTGAAGAGCCCGCGTGGCGCGCTCATCCGCCGCAGCATCCATCCGAGAAGCAGGGCCGAGTAGCCCGCGCACGTGCCGAGCTGCACGATCCGGCCGATGCGATTTCCCATCACGAGCGCGTGCAGAAACGAAATCAGCGGGACCGCGCATTCGCCGATCGGACCGTTCCGATCGGTTTCGTCATACCACTCACGCAGCGTCCGCCATTCAGCTTCGCTTAACTCGGAATAAATCGGCGGGACGTAATCGGCGCCGGGGAGGCGGTGCCACCAATAGCGCGGATGCGGATTATCCTTCCACGCACGCGAACGCGACTCGTCCGCAGTCACGGCGCGAGACGATCGATCTTCCAAGCGCCCTCGGCCTGACGCGAATAGCGAAAGCGATCGTGCAGTCGATTCGGACGGCCCTGCCAGAATTCAATCGTGTCCGGATTCACCCGATACCCGCCCCAGTGCGGCGGCAGCAGAATTTCGCCTTTGTAAAAGCGTTCCTTCATTTGCTCGAGCCGGGAATCGAGAATTTGCCTCGCATCGACGACCTGGCTCTGCTTCGAAGCCCACGCGCTGAGCTGGCTCCCGACGGGCCGCGAATGAAAATAGGCCGCGGAATCTTCGCGCGATGTTTGTTCCACCGCGCCGCTGATCCGGACCTGCCGCTCGAGTTGGGCCCAATAAAAAACCAGGGCCGCGTAGGGATTCGCTTCGAGCTGCTTGCCTTTCTCGCTGAGATAATTCGTGAAGAAGATGAAACCGCGCTCATCGAATCCTTTCATTAAAACGATGCGCGCCGAGGGCCGGCCGTCGGGTGTCGCCGTCGCTAGAGTCATCGCATTCGCGTCGCGAATATCGGCAGCGAGCGCGGCGGCGAACCAGGCGCTGAATTGCTTGATCGGATCGGAATGCAGCTCGGCCCGTCGCAAACCGTGCGCGGCATATTCGCTGCGCAAACCGGTCAGTTCAGTAGGCGTTATCTCCATGGCTTTGGGAAAACGCTAAAGATTATTTGAGTCCGGCGGAAATGTCGAAGGAGGATTCAAGTGTAAGGCTCTAGATCGTGCTTGCCCCGCCTCGCCGCAGGGAGCACACTCCCGCCCAATGAGGCTGCGTCTCACCGCTGGCAAAACGAATGCCCGGCACTCGCTTGTCGCTGCGGGGTTCATCGGCGTTTTTCTTTTCGCGCTCGTTCTCTCCGCCACGCCGCAGTTGCACGAACGCATTCACAAAGCCAGCGCGGACGCGAGCCATCAATGTGCGGTCACTCTCCTCGCTTCCGGCCATTGCCAGCATACTCCCTCTGACGCGGTCTCGATTGCTCCTCCTGCGCCGCGACCGGGCGACGCCTTCTCTCATCGCAATTTCGAGATCGTTCCTCCGTGCCTCGATTTCTCGCTCCTCGAGCACGCGCCTCCGGTCCTCTCCTGACCGTTGGTGTTCCGCTTTGGCGGACGGTGGTCACGCGCGGCGTTCCGCGAGCTGCCGATCCAATGCGTGCCGGACGCAGTTCGTTTCATGTCGGGCGAAATCCCGATCCAAGTCAGGAGAATCAATGAAAAAATTTATATTCGTGGTGCTTGCCTCTGGCGCGCTCGCGATTGATGGGGCGAAGGGCGCCGAGCCAGCCGCCTCTCCCGCCGCCCCTAGCCCGGCGGCCAGCGCGGCTGAGGTCGAAGCGCTACGGCAACAAGTCCAATCCCTCACCGAACTGGTGCAGACGCTCCAGAAACAGGTGAAAGAACAGCAGGCCGCGAGCGAGAAAAATAATTCCAACCCGCCGGCGCTTCCGCAAAATCCGGAACCGGAAACTGCCGCGGGCCCGAGCCCTTCACCAGCCGCGAGCGCGCCGCCGCTTTTTCCGACGACCGATAATGCGGTTGTCACATCCGCGGTTAACGCTAATGGCACTTTGTTTCCCACCACAGATGCGTCGGTCACGACGGTTTCGAGTTCGGAGACCGGCTCTTCCTTGACGCAGCCGATCACGCTCACGGGCGGCGGCAATAAGAACTACATGAACATCTCGTTTGACGGCCTCTTCGCGCTGGCCGCTTCGAGCGAGCGACACTTGGACCGCCTCGAAGTCGGCGACCACGATCCGCAGCAGCGCGGCTTCAACGCCCGCAACGCGGAAATCGCGATCGACGGCGCGGTCGATCCCTACTTCGAAGGCTTCGCGAACATCGTCCTCAAGCTGGACAACAACAACGCGACGCAGATCGAGCTGGAAGAAGCGTTCCTGCAAACGACCAGTCTGCCCTACGGCCTCCAGGTCAAAGGCGGGCAATTCTTCGACGCCTTCGGCCGGATCAACCCGACGCATCCCCATACTTGGGAGTTCGCCGATTCGCCGCTCGTGAACGGACGCCTCCTCGGTCCCGATGGATTGCGCGGCGTCGGCGCGCAAATCGCGTGGACGGTGCCGGTGCCGTGGTATTCGCAGGTCATCTTCGCCGTGCAAAATGGCCGCGGCGGCACCGCGTATTCCTTTCGCAATCCCGGTGACGGCGGCCTGTTTTACAGCCGGATGACAATCGATCGGGAGGCAAGCGCGCTGCGCGATCTGGTATTTGTTCCGCGCGTCGAAAATTCCTTCAACCTGAGCGACACGCAGACGGTCCTCGTGGGCGCTTCAGGAGCGTTCGGCTCGAACGACACCGGCCCGAATACGCACACCCAGATTTACGGCGCCGATCTTCTTTACAAATGGAAGAGCCCCCGCGCCGAGGGCGGATTTCCGTTTGTAAAATGGCAAACGGAAGCGATGTATCGCCGCTTTGAAGCCGGACGCGGCCTCGACGATGCTTTCCCCGTCGCCGAAACGTTTCGCGACTGGGGAATGTATTCGCAGGTCCTCTGGGGCTTTAAGAAAGGCTGGGTCGCCGGCGTCCGCGGAGATTATTTGCACATGGCCCCTTCTCTCTTCACCGATGACGACATGCGCCAGACGCGCTCGCGCATCTCTGTGAACCTGACCTGGTATCCGACGGAATTTTCCAAGCTCCGTTTGCAATACAATCACGATTTCCTGGAGGAGAATGCGTTTCTCGCCAGCCGCGACGTCGATTCCGTCTTCTTCCAATTCGAGTTCATCCTGGGCGCGCACGGCGCCCACAAGTTCTAAACCATGAAAAAAATCCTGCTTATCCTGTCTGTTATTTGCGCCTCGGCCTTTGCTGCGCAGGCGAAATTGAATGTCGTCGCGACGCTGCCCGATTTCGGATCGATCGCGAAAGAAATTGGCGGCGACAAAGTGGAAGTCACCGTCCTGGCCAAGCCCACGGAAGACCCGCACTTTGTCGATGCGCGCCCGAGCTTCGTCGTGCAATTACGCACGGCCGACGTGCTCATCGATGGCGGCGCGGAACTCGAGCTGGGCTGGTTGCCGCCGCTCCTGCAAAATGCGCGCAATCCGAAAATTGAGATCGGCAAACCCGGACGCGTCCAGGCGTCGCAAGGCATCCGGCTCATGAATGTGCCCACGAACGTCACGCGCGCGGCCGGCGATGTGCACGCGCTCGGCAATCCGCATTTCATGGCCGACCCGATCATCGCCAAGGCCGTGGCTCAGCACATCGCGCAATCCTATTCCGCCATCGACGCCGCCAACGCAGCCGCCTACGACGCGAACTACAAAAAACTCGAAGCGACCATCAACGCGAAGCTTCAGGAGTGGGGCACGGCGTTGCTGCCGTTCAAAGGACAGACCATCGTCGCTTATCACGATTCGTGGCCTTACTTCGGGCATCGCTTCGGCTTGAACATCGACATTTTTCTCGAGCCGAAGCCGGGCATTCCGCCGTCGCCGTCGCATCTCGTGGAAGTGATCGCGCAAATGAAGGCGAAGAATGTGAAAGCGATCATCGTCGAGCCGTATCACGATCGGAAAATCGCGGAGAAAGCAGCAAGCGCGACTGGCGCGAAGGTCGTCGATTTCTCTCAATTTCCCGGCGGCCTTCCCGGCACGGAGACTTACGTGAAGCTCATCGACAAATTGGTGGCGAGTCTCGCCGCCGCGTTGAAGTGAAACTCTCCGTTCATCTGCCGATCTTGTAGGGCGAGACTCTGTCGAGCCGGCTCCGCAGAGCGTCGCCCTACCAATTCAAGCAAACTAATATGTGGGAAGTAATGTTCTGGCCAATCATGGCCTGTGTCCTGTTGCCGTGGCTGCTGGTTTATCTGGGCCTCCACGTCGTGCAACGCGGGATCATTTTCATCGACATCGCGATGGCGCAGATGGCGTCGCTCGGCATTTGCGTGGCCGTGCTTTTTCATGTCGATCTCGCCAGTTGGACAACGTTCGCGATCGCGCTCGGCTTCACCCTCGCGGGCGCGGCCGTTTTTTCCATCACCGGAAAACGGACGAGTCAGATCCCGCAGGAAGCGGTCATCGGCATTTCCTATGTCGTGGCGGCGGCTGCGTCGGTCCTGCTCCTCAGTCGCGCCGCCGAAGGTGACGAGCAGATCAAGCAAATGCTCGTGGGCAACATTCTGCTCGTGACGCCATTCGAGGTTTGGAAATGTTTCGCCCTTTTTCTCAGCGTCGGCCTGCTGCATTTCTTTCTGCGCAAAAATTTCCTGCTCGTCTCGTACGATCGCGACGGCGCGTGGAAGAAAGGTCTGCGTGTGCGGTGGTGGGACTTTCTTTTCTATGCCGCGTTCGGTCTGGTCGTGACCAGCTTCGTCCGCATCGCCGGGGTGTTACTGGTCTTTAGTTATCTGATCGTGCCCGCGGTCTGCGGTATCAATTTGGCGGGCTCGCTCTCGCGCCGGCTTCTGATTGGTTGGCTGATCGCGTTGGTCGGCGGAGTCGGCGGCCTTTTCTTTTCTTTCTGGTGGGACCTGCCGTCCGGCGCCGCGATCGTTTGCACATTCGGCGCGCTGCTCATTTTCGTGTCAGTGATTTCGCTCCTGCGTCGGAAATCTGCGGTGTAGTTGACGGCGGGCCGGCGACAAGCGTAGCACAGGCATCTTGCCTGTGGGGAAAACGGGCGTCCTGCCCGTTGCGATAGAGCGAGCAGGCGAGACGCCTGCCGGCCCCACAGGCAGGATGCCTGTGCTACCTTTTCGTGTGCATTCGTTTCGCTATCACGACGGCAGTCTCCATTGCGAAGGCGTCGCTCTCGAAAGCGTCGCGGCGAAATACGGAACGCCGCTGTATGTCTACAGCGCGGGCACGATCCTCGATCATTATCGCCGGCTCGATTCGGCCTTGGGCAGCATCGATCACCTCATTTGCTACGCGGTCAAAGCGAACTCGAATCGCGCGATCCTCCGTTTGCTCGCGGAAGAAGACGCTGGCTTTGACATCGTTTCCGGTGGCGAACTTTTCCGCGTTCTCGCCGCCGGCGGCGATCCGCAGAAATGCACCTTTGCCGGCGTGGGAAAATCGCAGGAAGAAATCGAATACGCGCTCGAGCAAGGCGTCCTGAGTTTCAACGTCGAGAGCGAAGCGGAACTCACCTACATCGATCGCATCGCGCGGGGAAAAGGTGTGCGCGCGCCGATTGCGTTGCGCATCAATCCCGACGTCGACGCCGGAACGCACCGCTATGTCTCGACCGGGCGGAGCGAAAACAAATTCGGCATTGCCCTCGATCGCGTCTCCGAAATCTACCAACGGGCCGCGGCCATGCCGAACATCGCGATCCGCGGCGTGCAAATGCACATCGGCTCGCAAATCACCGATGCGACGCCGTTCGCCGAGGCGATCACGAAAGTGACGCCGCTCATTCAACAACTCAAAGAACGCTACCCGCTCGAATTCTTCAGCGTCGGCGGCGGGGTCGGGATCGTTTACGAATCGTCGATGGCCAGCGGGCGCGGCGATTGGTGGAGCGAGAAGGATCGCGTCCGCGCCACCACGCATTTGCCGCTCACGATTCACGATTACGTCGCCGCCATTTCGCCGCCGTTGCGCGCGATTGGATTGCGCGTGCTGCTCGAGCCCGGTCGTCTCCTCGTGGGAAACGCCGGTGTGCTCCTGACCCGGGTCCGTTACATCAAGCAAACCGAGCACAAGAAATTCGTGATCGTCGACGCCGGCATGAACGACCTCATTCGGCCCGCGCTCTACCAAAGTTACCACGAGATCGTGCCTGTCCGGGAACCAGCCGGCCCGGCGCGCGCGCGTGTCGATGTAGTCGGACCGGTCTGCGAGAGCGGCGATTTTTTTGCACAGGATCGCGAACTGCCGGAAATGAAAGAGGGCGATCTCGTCGCGCTCATGAGCGCCGGCGCCTACGGATTCGTAATGGCGTCGAACTACAACTCGCGGCCGCTGCCCGCCGAGGCGCTCGTGCGCGGCGAAACTTTCTCGCTCATTCGCGCGCGGCAGACGATGGAAGATCTGGTGCGCGGTGAATGCGAGTGAAGCTGGTAGGGCGACGCTCCGCGGAGCCGAGTATCGTCGAGTTCATCGGCTCGACAGAGTCTCGCCCTACCAATTCAAACACTGCACCGGACTTGCGCGCCCTTCGCTATGAGCATAAATACTGCTCCCACCCTTTCCGATGAAACGCCTGCTCCCAATCCTCTTTCTCTCGCTGCTGGTTCGGCTCGTCCCGGCCGCGCCGGTCCCCGGCGAAAACATTCTTTTGGTCGGCGGCCCGTCGCTCATGCAGTGGGAGAAATACAAGGCCCAGCCGCACGATCATTGGTGGGCGAATTTCGTTCGCGCCGCGCGGATCCGGACCGAGCAGATTCGCGCCGAGTCGGGACCAAATACGATGATCACCTGGCTGGTTTACAAACAGGGCTATCTCGATCGCGCGGCCCAGGACAAACAGGACCTGATCGCGCTTATCGGCACCGTCCGCGACCAGTTCAACCTGAAGTTGGTTTATTTTCAGAACGGCGACGAGGTCATCAACTACCTCAACAACGGCCAGCCGCGCGACAGCGTGAAGATCGCCGACTTCGAGTATTTCGGCCATTCGAACGCGAAATGTTTCATGTTCGATTACAGCAGCAACATCGAGAGCGCCTGCAAATCGTGGCTGCACGAGAGCGAACTGAAAAAAATCAGCGGGCGCGATTTTGCGCGCGGCGCGTTCGTAAAAAGTTGGGGCTGCCACACCGGCGAGAGCATGTCGAAAAAATGGAAGGCCGCGACCGGGATTGCGATGTGGGGCGTGATCGGGAAAACGCAATACATGTCGGAAGAATTGCCGGTTCTCATTACGAAGAACGGCAAGTGGACTAATTGATTTCGGAAACCGGATTGCGGCCCGAAATAGAAGACTGGTTTACAAATTCTCCGCGATCTCGCGGAGCAGGCCGGGGCCGCGGTAGATGTAGCCAGTGTAGACTTGGAGAAGTTCCGCGCCGGCTTCGAGTTTTTCACGGGCGCTCTCGGCGTCAACGATTCCTCCGGAGGCGATCACCGGAAGACGAGAGCGGGCGGTGATCGCGCGGATGAGTTCCGTGGATTTTTCCCGGAGCGGACGGCCGCTCAGGCCACCGGCTTGATCGAGCGCTCGCGGAATTGTGGTGTGATTGAGCGTCGTGTTCGTCGCGATGATTCCGGCGATCTCGTTCGCTTCGCAGGTCCCGATGATTTGATCGAGATCGGAGAGCGCAAGATCGGGTGCGATTTTTAGCAGGATGGGTTTGCGCGTGGTTTGGTTTTCACTGCGGATCGCGCGCAGCAATTGCTCGAGGGCGTCGTGTTCCTGGAGCGAACGCAAGCCCGGCGTGTTCGGCGAGCTGACATTGAGAACGACGTAATCGGCAAACTCTGCGAGAAGACGGAAGGAATGAAGATAATCGTCGGCCGCGTTTTCGATCGGCGTGACTTTCGACTTGCCGAGATTGATGCCGACAGGAATTTGAGGCCAGCGGCCGCTGCCGCGCAATTTGCGGAGCCTGGCCGCGATGACCTCGGCGCCGTCGTTGTTGAAGCCAAGCCGATTGATGAGCGCTTCCTGCTCTGGATAGCGAAAGATCCGCGGCCTCGGATTTCCCGGCTGCGCTTTTGCCGTGACCGTGCCGATTTCGACGAAGCCGAAGCCGAGCGCGGCCCAGGCCGGGATCGCCACGCCGTTCTTGTCCAAGCCGGCGGCCAGTCCGATGGGGTTTGGGAAAGTGAGATCGAAAACCGTTTTCGGTTTCGATAGCGGCTGAAAGCGATGAAGTAAATGAAGCGCCAAGGGCAGAGATGAGGCGACGCGCAAACTGCGGATCGCCAGCTGGTGCGCGCTCTCGGGATCGAGCGAAAAGAGAAGTGGCCTAACGAGACGTTCGTAGAGGGCGTTGGAGTTCATCTACGGGGTCCCTCGACAGGCTCGGGATGACGGCTCATTTGCCGATGCAAAACTGGGCGAAGACGGAGTCGAGAATTTCCTCCGCGTTGTCCGCGCCGGTGATTTCGCCCAACGCACGCAAGGCCCCGCGGAGATCGACTGCGATGTATTCCGGGGCGAGTCCGTTGGTCATGGTGGTGGAGGCGAGCACGCAGGAATCCAGCGCGCGCCGGAGACAATCACGGTGCCGCGTGTTGATGGCGAGGGCGCTCTCGGGACGCAGGTGATGTTGGGAAATGCTCGTGACGATCGCTTCTTCCAAACCGCGCAATCCATTTTCCCGCACGCAACAAATCCGCAGGGCCTCGTGATTTTTCCAATCGGGATGTTCCGGGAGATCGCTCTTGTTCAACAGCACAAGCCGGATTTGATCGGTGAGATTCTCGTCGAACCCGGCCGGCTTGGGCGCATTGCGATCGAGGATGTGGAGAAGAAGGTCCGCCGCGGCCAGCGATCGCTCAGTCCGCGCCATGCCTTCCTGTTCGACGGGATCGGTGGAAGGGCGCAGTCCGGCGGTGTCGAGGAGCCGCACCGGTATGCCGCGAAGATTGATCACTTCCTCGATCGTATCGCGAGTCGTGCCGGGTGCTTCGTTCACGATGGCGCGATCGTAACCGAGCAGGCGATTCAACAAACTCGATTTCCCGGCATTGGTCGGTCCGTAGATGACCGCGCGCAGACCTTCGCGCAAAATCCGCCCGTGCTCCGACGTGGCGAGCAGGTCGCGCATCCGTTGCATGATGGAGTCGAGGCGCGTGCGCAATTTTTCTCCTTCATCGGGCGCGATATCTTCGTCTGGAAAATCGATCGCGGCCTCGACGTGCGCGAGCATCTCGACGACTTGCGCGCGGATGGCGTTGATCTCGGAACCGAGCCGGCCCTCGAGTTGCTCGTGCGCGGAGCGAAGCGCGAGATCGGTCCGCGCGCGGATCAAATCCATGACGGCTTCGGCTTGCGTCATGTCCATCTTGCCGTTCAGAAAAGCGCGCTCGGTGAACTCGCCCGGATTCGCCATGCGCGCGCCGGCGTGGAGACACGCTTCCAGCACCCGCGCCGCGACGAGAATTCCGCCGTGGCAACTGATCTCGACCAAATCTTCCCCGGTGTAACTGGCGGGCGCGCGATGAACCGCGAGCATTACCTGATCGATCACGCGCTCGGCTTCGACGATTTCGCCGAGCCGTTGGGTGTGTGATGGAAATTCCGATGCCTTTTCTTTGCCGCGATAAATGCGATCGGCGAGCCCGATCGCGTCCTCGCCGGAAACGCGAATGAGCGCGATGGCGCCTTCGCCCGCGGGAGTAGAAATCGCCGCGATGGTCTCGCCGGCGACCGCAGGTTGCTCGGCGCCCATCACCTCGGCTGGTTGCCCAGGACTTCCCGCAACGCCGCGAGGCAGCGTCGATTTTGCTCCATGGTGCCGACGGAAATCCGAATCCACTCCGGCAGGTGGTAGCCTTTCAACGCGCGCACGATGATCTGCCGCTCGAGGAGCGCGCGGAAAATCTTTGCGCCGTCGCCCACATTCACGAGAATGAAATTCGCGACGCTCGGGACGAAGCGGAGATTCAACCCGGCAAATTGTTCCTGCAACCAGGCGCGGCCTTCGTCGGTGATGCGTTTTGTTTCGCGCCGGTGCTCCTCATCGGCGAGACCGGCGAGAGCGGCGGCCTGGGCCAGGCCATTCACATTAAAAGGCTGCCGCGTTTTTTGCAGGACCTGAATCAACTCCGGACGCGCGATGCCATAACCGATGCGCAAACTGGCGAGTCCCTGGATTTTCGAAAACGTGCGGAGCACGGCGACGTTCCGGCCTGCGCGGACGAAACGAAGAGTGTCAGGGGGATTGTCGAGGTATTCGAAATAAGCTTCATCGAAAACGACGACGATGTTTTCCGGGACGCGCTCGACAAATCGATCGATCTCCTCCTGGCCCGCGAGGGTGCCGGTGGGATTGTTTGGGTTGGCGATGAAGATGAGGCGCGTCTTCGGCGTGATGGCCGCGATCATCGCGTCGAGGTGGTGGCGCAAATCGGGACTCGGCACTTCGATCGTGCGCGCGCCGAAAATCGCCGCGACCAGTTTGTAGGCGATGAAGGCGTGCTCGGACGTGATCACGTCGTCGCCGCGATCGAGAAAGGCGTGCCCGAGAAACTCGATAATTTCATTCGACCCGCTCCCGAGAATGAGGTGAGCGCGGCTGACGCCGAGCTGCGCGGCCAGGGCTTCGCACAAATAATGACCGCCGCCATCGGGATAGAGATGCGATGAGTCCAGCGCGGCGCGGATGGCGGCGAGTGCTTTCGGCGAAGGGCCAAGAGGATTTTCGTTCGAGGCAAGCTTGAGGATGTGGCCCGCGTCCGTGCCCAATTCGCGCGCAGTTTCCTCGATGGGTTTGCCCGGTTCGTAGACGCGCAAGTCGCGCAATTGCGGATTGGCGATATCCCAGATGGATGACATGCGGGTGGAATGTTAGGTGAATTTCGAAGGATGAACAGATCGCGCTGTCGGTGGGGTGCGCCCGCGCGGCGGTCATCCCAATCCGCCAACGGACGGAGAGGGACCTCTCATCTGCAAATCGCCGTCACACCGATAAAGGGAACCGCCCATTCCAATTGCGAGGTCCCTCGCCGTCTGCGCGACTCGGGATGACATGCTTTCCTATCGTTAGGAAGGTGTTACGAAAGGCAAAAGGGCGATTTGGAAATCGCCCCTCCCTGGATAAAAAGCTGGTCGCCCGCGGCGATCTGTCGGAACGTTTCGGCCTTATGAACAGCTTGCAATTCCTCGCCGAGACAAAGGTGCTCGGCATCGCGCTCAACCCCTGGAAGATCATCGGCTTGAGCGGGAGCCTGATCTTTGGCGTTCGTTTTCTCATCCAGTGGATCGCATCGGAACGCGCGCGCAAAAGCGTGATTCCATTTGGTTTTTGGGAATGCAGCGCGCTCGGGTCTTTTTTGACTCTAAGCTATTTCGCGATTTACCGGCATGATTCCGTGGGCGTGTTGCAAAGCCTGCTGCCGCTGCCGATCTACCTGCGGAATATTTATTTTCGCTACACCCATCGCGCGCCCCAACATCCGGGAAATGCCCCACGGCCGCCGGAGTAGATGCGGCCTTCTGCCAGAGTGCGCTTTACCGCGACGCAGTAAATCGATAAACTGAGGATTCCATGATCTCCCGCGAGCAGATCATCTATCTCGATAACAACGCGACGACGCAGCTCGATCCAGCCGTGATCGAAGAGATGCTCCCGTACCTGACGGAATATTACGGGAACCCGTCGAGCGGCTACGCGTTTGGCGCGCAGGTACGGCGGGCAATCGAACTCGCCCGCGAGCGGGTCGCGGCGCTCTTGGGCTGCGAGCCGGGCGAAATCGTTTTCATGAGTTGCGGCACCGAAGCGAACAACGCGGCGCTCAATTCCGCGCTCCAGCTCAATCCGGCCCGGCAACATGTGGTGACGACCGCGGTCGAACACAGCGCGACGTTTCGTCATTGCGAGGTGCTCGCGAAACGCGGTTGCATGGTGACGACCGTGGGCGTCGATGGCGAGGGCAATCTCGATCTGGAGGAACTGGAACGCGCGGTCACGCCGCAAACCGCGATCATTTCCGCGATGTGGGCAAACAATGAAACGGGCGTCCTGTTTCCGGTGGACAAAATCGCCGAGATCGCGCGGCGGAAACGCGTTTTCTTTCACACGGATGCGATCCAGGCGGTGGGAAAAATTCCGATTCGCCTGGCGGGTTCGACGATCAATTCGCTCGCCCTTTCCGCCCACAAACTTCATGGACCTAAGGGCGTGGGCGCGCTCTATGTGAACACACGCTCCGCCTTCCGGCCGTCGTTGATCGGTGGCAGCCAGGAGAAAAATCGGCGCGCGGGGACGGAGAACGTGGCGTCCATTGTCGCACTGGGCAAGGCGGCTGAATGCGCGATGGACGCACTCGGGGATGAAGAAACGCGCGTCCGTGCTCTGCGCGATCGATTTGAAACGAGTGTGCTCGAGAGAGTGCCGGGCAGTTCCGTGAATGGCAGTCGCGCGGCGCGTCTGCCAAATACCACGAACCTTTCTTTCGCCGGGATTCAAGCGGACGCGGCGCTCATGATGCTGGATCGTGAGCGGATTTGCTGCTCGGCCGGCTCGGCCTGCCGCACCGGTTCGCTCGAGTCGTCGCGCGTTTTGCGCGCGATGAAATTGAGCGATGAGAGCGCGCGCGCCAGCATGCGCTTTTCTTTCGGCCGGTTTAACACGGAGGCAGAAGTGGACAAGGCGGTCGAAGTTCTAGCGCAAGTCATTGCCAGGCTGCGCGCCCTGTCGCACCCGGCCCGCGTGCCCGAGACTGCCGCCGTTTAGCGGAGCGCGGCGCTCAATTCGCTGATCGCGCCTGCCAGTTCGCCGCTCTTCCCGGGCTTATCGATGACGCGGTCGACCCCCAGCAGGTCATAACGCTGTCGCTCTTCGGGGCTGAGCGCGTTCGCGAACACGATGAACTTCCCCTCATAGCCCACCGACCGTGCTTCCTCGACCAGGCCGAAACCGTCCAAGCGCGGCATGCGGGTGTCGGTGACGATCAATTGAAAATAGGCGGGGTCCTTCGCGACGCGAGTGACGGCGGCGCGTCCATCCATCGCCACTTCCACGTGGTGACCGGCGGACTGCAGCGTCTTCGAGAGCATGTCCAGCACGAGGGCGTTATCGTCCGCACAGAGAACGCGGAGCGGTTGCTGGGGTTCGATCATTCAGCGGCTATTTTGAAATTAGCCAGCTTTTCGAGGCCGCGTGCGCCAAACGTGGTGGGCCAGCACCAAGGCCAGAAGGGCGACAATTGACAGGAGGGTGCTGACTTCCGGGACAGCCGGCATGTCCGCCGCGAAGGCGATCGGGAGGACATCATTCGCAGTCGCCACGATCGAGTAGAAATTGAACTGGCCGAAGTTCGGAAGATTAACGAACTGATTGTCGAAAGCGCTTCCGAAGGTGCCTCCAAGTTGGACGCCCAAGGTGCCGAGCGTGTTTGAGCCGTAAATGGCGAACGCTTCATTCGCCTGAATGCTGCCGACTTTTATCCTGCCATTCAAAAAGCCCGACGTGAGGATCGAAGTGAGATCGAATTGAATGAAATTCAACGGGCCAGCCTGGATCTCGTTGTGCGGCGTATTCGTGAGACCAAGGCCGAATTCCACCGCGCCGCCGATATCGGCTTCGCTCTTGTAGAAGAGTTCGTGCGCTGTGCCAATGCCGCCATGGTTATCGAACCCATAAGCGGTGATCGAAAATCCCGCCGTCGTGTAGGTGTGACTGCTCGAACCGACGGGCCCGTCCTGATGCAGGGGATTCAGGTCCCAGATAAAGGCGGCCCACGAGGAGGAGGCCATCAGCCCCGAGAATAAAATGACACAACAAACGTTGGCGATGGGGCGAGGTGGGTTGGCGATGCGCATGGGGTGGTTTGCCTCCTGTTAAATCTCCAGACTGACGGCCTCAGTAATGCCTGCCGCTCAGCAAACATGTCAACAAAGAAATTATCCTGATTTCACGGACCAAAACCGGGAAGGAGCGTCTCGCGCGGCACCGTGGGTGGACGTGAAAATCGAAATAGAAGAATGGTCGCGCGACCCGGCTCTTCCTGATACGTTCAATGGCTGACGGCAAAATCACCAGGCATGGAACGCACCAAAGCCCGCATCCTTCACGTCGACGATCATCAGGACACGCGTCTGATGATGGCGGCATTATTGCAGGACTGCGGCTATGGAGTCCTCACCGCGGGAAGCGTCGCCGAGGGTTTCGATCTGGCGAAAGAAATCGATTTCGATCTCTACATTCTGGACGTGCGGCTCCCGGATGGGACAGGAGTGGAGCTATGCCAAAAGCTGCGTGAGCTCCGGCCCACGATTCCCATTCTCTATTATTCCGCCTACGGGAACGAGGAGGATCATGACAACGCGCTCGCCGCGTGCGGCGATGCTTATCTGAAGAAGCCGGTCTGTATCGCGGATATCGAGAACTCGATCGCGCAATTGCTGGCGGAGCGGACTGAGAAAACGTGATCTCAGCGCGGGGTGAGGTCCTCGCAAAGACTTACTGCGACGAACCGATTTTCAGCGCCTGCCGGACCGCGCGATATTTCGCGCCGAGCATGTGCCGAAGATGGAATGGGCGCAGGTACTGGAGATAAACCGGCCAGCGCGCCAGACTTTCCGGGACACGCCGTTTTTGTTTGATGTCCAGACAAAGATCGACGACGCGGTGAAACATCACCTCGTCCGAAAACCATTCCTCCCATTCCTTGCGAGCCAACTCTCCCATGACGACGGCGTCCTTCTCCCGTTGCTCGAGCAGGCGCGGGATTTGGGCAAAGTCCTCTTCCCTTACCCGAAGGGCGCACCTATCCCAGCGCGGCCCGGCGGGCTCGACCCAGCCATCGGACAGGATCACCGGCGCGCGTCCCATCCGCATGGTCTCGAATAGTCTGATGCTCGATGCGCTCAGACCTCTCGGGCAAAGGACGAATTTGCTCGCCTTGGCGACTTCGGCGTAACGCCGGTGGTAGTCGAGCCTCTGGCGCGCATCCATTTTCCGGTGCAGGATGCGATCGAAATCCTCGACCGTATTTTGAAAAAAACTTCTCGGATGCCGCAAGGCCGCCAGATCCTCCCGGACCCGGGCGTTCCGGATCGAGCCCATAAAGCTAAAGAGATACGGCACGTCGTGAGTGGGAGGCGTGAAGGTGGTAAACTCGTTCGTGGTGCGCCCGAGGTAAAAGCCGCCACGGGTCCGCGGGGATGACCATCGTTTTTCGACCGCCGAAAAGATCCCGGGCAGGAACGGAATAACGAAAGGGTTCGAGCAAAAAAGGAAACATTTCTCGCGATACTTCCGCACGAGCGGATGTTGCCGGACGCGCTCGAAGTACCAACCGGCGCCATAGAATTCCACGAAGAGAATCACGTCCGCTTCCTCGGGATCGGTGACAAGCGTGTGGATGCCGAAGCGATCCAGCTCCGCGCCTTTCCTGAGCTCGAGAAGAGGCGCAAGATTGAACTCCGTTTCGTCGTCGGCCGGAGTAGCCGAAAGTAAAACTACTCGCGCCATGTTGCAGAGCTTTTAGCAACTGTTGCGCCGATCAAGCAAGGCCGCGCGGCATTCGTTCTGCTCAAAAGCCCGCGTGATCCAGATGCATTCCAGCCCCAAGGAGCAGCGGGAAGCAGTCCGTCAGTTGGTGCATTCCCTTTTGGTCCGGGACATGGGCACCTTCAATGCCGATCGTTTCAAGGAATGGGTCAAGGATACGGACGCACGCTTTCGCAAAGTGGGATTGTCGCTTCGGTTTACGATCCGCGAGCGCTCCGTCCATTTCACCATCAAAGAAATTCGTTCGAAACGCACCGCCTTCCAATTCGAAGCGTCGACTCGCGTGCCCTTCGACGATCGCGACGTGGTGATGTCGGTGGAAGATTTTCCGCAACGCTAGCCCCGGCGCGGCCGCGGATTGCTTTTCCGGCGATAGCCTCAGCCAGGCTTGGCACAGCTCCACCCGCCGATTCCAGCACGACGCCGTTCTCCTTCACGAAGGCCAGAGCTTGCTTCGGAGTGACGACAACCATGCCTCATCCCTCAGCGCGCTGCTTGATCGCGCGCAACCATGTCCGGCGAATGATATCGCTTCCGGGATGAATGATGCGCCAGTAAACGGCAAAGCGGCGCAGTGCGGAAGGCGTGTTCGCGTAGATGCGTGTCTCGGTAGAGACGGAAGATCCGCCACGATCGTTCGCGGCCACCTGGAAGTTCATGGTCGCCAGCACCACTCCCGGCCGCAGAGTCTTCCGGAATAAATCCGGCGTAAGGCGTCCCCCGGTGCGCGCGGCGCGTGGTGCGGCGATCACCGTGCCGATAACCAGCTCCCGCGGCGCCTCCTCCTCGAGCAACATGAAAGTGGTTTGCGTCGCGACGTCGAGCAATGGTTTCTCCTCCGGTGGATTCATAATGCTTTCCGGCCCAGTCTGGCCGCAGCGGCGGATCGCGATCAACGTCCGGAAAAGAAATATCTCGTCCGCGCGCACGGCATGAATGGCGGCAAACACTTTCTCCGGCGGCGCGGCGACCTGGATGGTGTGCCGCTCCCCCACTTGCCAGCGCGGCATCCAATCATCGAGCTTGGTAACCCGAGTCACCGCCACCTTTTCACCGTAAGGCAGGAGTAATGCGCCGACCGCCAGAAGCACTCCCGCTCCCGCCACTAACAGCGCGGCAAACCGCGTCCGAATGCAGACGAACCGCAGTGGCCGGATCAGTGAGAAGAGGCCGGCAAAGAACAACGTGAATCCAAAATAGACCAGGAAAGATTCAACCATCCCCGCCGCGACAGCTATGACGAGGAAGCCTGCCGCCATGACCACGAGAGCCATTCCTCGTGTTGGGATTCGAAGCCACCGCAGCGGATAGATAAAAGATAACGCACCTGCCAGAATCAGGGCTAAGCCAATATAGAATAAGATTGACTCAAACATGCGCGTTAGCGTTCCCGCGATCTAGGCGGCCGGGGTAAAACCCATGACGATATCGAACTTCGCCGCCAGTTCACCTATGCCCGAGTCCTTGACCGGCGTAAACTCCACCGTAACGGCCTCCTGCTCCTTCGCGGCCCCGAGGTGGCGATAAATATGATCGCGCTCGTTGCCGGGATGGCCTTTGACGTAGAGTTGGGTCGTCCAAGGATCGCGGCCCTTCGTTCTAACCAGAAAGTGAATGTGGGGGGCGGGACGCCCGGGATAAGGCACCGGTTTGATCGTGCGAAAGTAATACTCGCCGCTCGATCCGGTCTCAAAGCGGCCGAACCCCTGGAAGTTGATATCGAAGCTGCCGGCAGGCTTATGGCTGCGTTCCTGCAAGTAGGTTGCCGTGCTGTCCACCTGCCAGATTTCAATCACCGCATTCTTGATCGGCTCGCCGTGAAGGCCGAGGAGCCGGCCGCTCAGATGCGTGATCTCGCCCACGGCCGGAGCAACAGAGTTACTGACAATGATGAGGTCATTATCAGTATCCAAGGGAAGCTTGTCCGGATAGAGCGGTCCCTGCGTCACCCAGGGCGTCTTGCGCAGCAGCTCTTCGGCAAAGGCGCCCGGAACGGCGAAAAAGCTAGCCGCCAGGGTCGCGGCGCGGAGAAATTGCCGGCGCGTCCTATGCCACTGCGTGTCCTTCATAACAGAGAACCTTTGCACGGTATTGGCCCGTTGCTGGAGGGACGGGCTCTGTCCCGTCCAGTGATAAAAGACGGCCCACAGGGCCGTGGCTACACTTAGTGCACGTTGTAAATCTCGACCAGTCCTATTCCAATACCGTTGTTCTTTCCAGCCAGGATCGCGGTGAACGCGCCCGGTGGCAACGTCGCGAAGATGCCGGATTCCAGATCATTCGGGAGCGCGAGCCCGTTAGCCGATAGCTGTGCGGCCGCGGCTGAGTCGTCCTTCCAGTTGTCATTCGAGACCATTATGGTGCCGTTGGCATTGTGCAACTCCAGCGTCGGATCGGCCAATACGTTGCTCGCACCAAAGAATTGCGACAGCGAAGGTCCGAGGCCGCGGACTGCAACTCGCGTCGCGTTATTGTTACCGCCCAGCATGAAGCCGCCGATCATGACGTTGTTCCCGGTAAGGACAAAACCGCGCGTGCTGATGTTAGCCAGTTGGGAATTAGCTGCCTGCCCGTTATCATAAACTTCCACCAGAGCTATGCCAGTGGTCTGGCTCTTGCCAGTCAGGATGGCGGTGTAATTTCCCGGAGGTAACGTCGCCACGATGACCGACTCGCGATCGTCCGTGGGCTGGAAAGCAGTTCCCTCAATTTGGGAGCGCTGGTCGTCCTTCCAGTTGTCGTTCCGCATGATCAACGCGCCGTCCGGGCCGCGCAGCTCAAGGACTGGATCAGCCAGGACCTGATCGGCCGGAATCCCCGAGGAGGCCGTAAGCGACGGCCCGATGCCGCGCAGCACTACCGGCTTGTTGGTATTCCCCGTGATGATGAAGCCGCCGATCATGACCTTATCGCCTACGTCTACGCGCAAGCGGGTGGAGATATTCAAGGCCTGGGCAGGGGTCGGTGTAGGAGTCGGTGTAGGCGTGGCCGTCGGGGTAGCTGTAGGTGTAGCAGTGGGAGTAGCCGTCGGAGTCGGCGTAGGCGATGGCGGCGGCTCGTTATCGACAATAGTGATAGTCGCCTTCTGGGGTGACCCGACCGCCGCGCCGGACACAGCGGTCAGAAGCGCGGTGAAGGTTTCGTTTCCTTCCGAAATCGTATCGTCGAGGATCGTCACCACCACGTTTTTGCTGGTCTCTCCGGGGTTAAACGTCAGATCGCCTGAGACCGCGGTGTAATCCGAACCGGCCTTGGCCGTGCCATCGCTGGTCGAGTAATGCACAACGGCCTGGGCAGCGGTGTTGCCAGTGCGCGTCACCGTCAAAGTCACGCTGCCACCGGTCTCATTTGCGCTGTAGGCGGCCGAGCTCCATTGCACCGTGGGCGGCGTATTGACTGTCACTGACTCGTTCGGGTCGCCGCAAGCGGTGGCGCTCGAGTTGTTCTTTGCGTCACCACCGTAAGTCGCGACCCAGTTATATGTCCCGATCGCGGTCGGCGTGAACGCGTCGGAAGTGTAGGAGCCGTTCCCATTCACCGTCTTGGTCGAAGTAAAGACGGGGTCACCGCTGCAATTGCCATTGTTAGGCCCGAAGAGATTGAACGCAATCGTGCCGGTGGGAGTTACTCCATTCGCGAGCGTGGCTGTATCAGAGACCGGGCCGCTTCCCAGGTTGGTTGAGCTTGGCGCAGCACTCGTGGTGAGCGCGGGCGATGCTTTACCCACCGTCACTGACTCATTCGGGTCTCCGCAGGCGGTGGCAGCGGAATTGTTGTTTGCATCGCCAGTATAGCTCGCCACCCAGTTATAAGTCCCGGCCGCCGTCGGCGTGAACGGGTCGGACGTGTAAGAGCCGTTGCCATTGACCGTCTTGGTGGAAGTAAAGACAGGCGTGCCGCTGCAGTTGCTATTATTAGGTCCGAAGAGATTGAACGTAATCGTGCCGGTGGGAGCTACCCCGTTCGAAACCGTGGCGACGTCCGCGACAGACCCGCCTCCCAGGGCGATCGACGAAGGAGAAGCGGTTGTCGTAAGCGCTGGCGAAACCTTGCCCACCGTCACCGTCTCGCCGGGAGCATTGCACGGTGAGGTCACCGCGTTATTGTTGGTGTCACCACCATAAGTCGCTACCCATCGATACGTGCCGGTGGCCGTCAAAGTAAAGGAGCCCGACGTGTAGGTCCCATTTCCGTTGACCGTGACCGTGGAAGTAAAGATGGCTGCGTTGCCGCAACTGGTGTCGTTTGGCCCGTAAAGTGTAAACACTATGGTCCCCGTCGGATTGGATCCAGCCGAGAGTGTGGCCTTATCCGAAACGGACGCCCCGACACTGGTCGCTGCCGAAGCCTGCGTGCTGAGCGCAGGGCTGGCCTTGCTAACCACAACCGATTCGTTCGTGGCATTGCAAGGCGAGACGGCAGCGTTGTTGTTTGAGTCGCCGTTGTAGCTTGCCACCCAGCGATAGGTTCCCGGGGTCGTGGGCGTGAACGAGGCCGATGAGTAGGTCCCGTTGCCACTCACGGGCACGGTGGAGCTAAAGATAGCCACACCGCCGCAGTTGCTATCATTCGGACCAA
>Ga0209118_1000483_pt1 | contig 21992 bp, 11 predicted proteins | sample BlaSpr_A8_Ref_M1_FD_187988 | JGI IMG/M metagenome (GOLD analysis project Ga0209118, IMG submission 187988) | Forest soil microbial communities from Thunder Bay, Ontario, Canada - Black Spruce, Ontario site 2_A8_Ref_M1 (SPAdes) (version 2) | ecosystem: Environmental > Terrestrial > Soil > Boreal...
CCCCGCTCCCCTGCGCGACGAGGAGCTGGTCGCGCTCCTCCTCGGGGCGCCGCCGCCCCTCCCGGGGTGACCGTCACCCCGCCGACGGCGCCCGACCCTCCGCCGGCCACCGGCGAGTACTCCATCACCGTCGCGGGCAGCGGCGTGACCGCCAAGCATCCGATCTCGCTCTTCGACCGCACCCTCGGCCGCCTGCAACGCGCCGACGCCGGCGCCGACGGCTCCTACACGCTGACGATGTCGGTGCGCCCGGGCGATTCGCTCGAGCTGCTGCGCAACGTCAACAGCCTCGCCTACGTGGCGACCCTGGGCGCCGGGGTCGAGGTGGTGGACCTCGACAAGGTCTACAACAAGCCCGACGATCCGAGCGCGCCGGCGGTGCTGAGCGAGGTGCTGGGGATCTACAACGGCTTCCAGGACCCGAAGCTGCTGCTGTGCGGCGCTCCCGTGCTCGACTTCGCCGGGGTGCTGATCGACCTCGGGACGCTCTACGACCCGAACAACGCCCATCCGCTGGTGGTGGCCGCCCTGGCGGGCAACAACGGCGTGGTGATGCTCGAGGACCAGCCGGCCCTGCCCGGCCACCTCGCCTTCCTGACCGACATCTGCGCCGACTTCAAGGGCAACCGCTCGGTCACCGGCATGGCCGTGGTGCAGCACTACGCCTTCGACTTCAACAACGACGGCGTCCTCGCTCCGAGCGAGCAGCGCGACTACGTGGTGGTCACCCACCGCGGCGCGGGGGTGCTGATCTACGACGTCACCGACCGCACCAAGCCGTCCCTGGTGGGCCAGATCCCGCTTCCCGGCGAGGCCGCGCACCTGGGCGTGGACCGGATGAACCGGCGGCTCTTCGTGGCCGGCTACGGCGGCGGCTTGTACGTCGTGGACTTCAACCGGCCGCCCTCGGTCGGCCTGCTGGACAAGAACGGCGACGGCATCGACGACCGGGTGCTCGAAACCATCAAGCTGCCGGGCAACACCGACGCGCCGGTGTTCCTCGAGCCCGACCTCGGGCTGGCTTTCGCCGGCGGGCTGCAGCGCGGCGTCACCGGCGTCGCCGTCGGCGGACCGCTGCTGGCGGCGACTGCCTACAACCTGCCGCCGGCGGCCGGCGGCGGCACCGGCGGCGGCAGCGGTCCGATCGGCACCCGCCAGATCGTCCAGATCGCGCCGTTCGGCGTGCCCAGCGTGTCGGAGGGCGGCAACGGCCAGCAGCGTCCCGGCCTGATCCGCATCCAGGCGACGCTGCCGGCGCAGTTGGGGCAGAACGGGCAGACGGTGATGCTCGACCTGCAGTCGGTCGGGCCGACTGGCGCCGCGATCGCTCCGGCGGGCGACTCCACCGTCCTCACCGACCTGCCGCCGGTCGCCCTGACCGGCACCGATCACGGGGTGAAGCTCACCCGGCTGTCCGACAAGCCGTACGACGAGGGCAACCAGCTGTACCTCTCCGAGCCGATCGTGGTGCTCGCCGACCTCAAGGCGTCGCACAAGTACCACCGCAACCCGGACGAGGACGGCCGCTGCACGCGCTGCGATCTCAAGAAGGAGAAGGCGCCCGACGATGCGCGCGAGCTGCTGTCGGGCGAAAGCGTGGCGGTGCGCTTCCCGACGCCGCTGCGCACCCTGCTGCAGAAGGTCTTCGACGTCGACCAGCTCGACGGCAGCCAGCTCGACGTCGCCAGCGTGCGCTGGGAGCTGACGCCGGCGCCGCTGCAGGAACCGGTGCAGAACGCCGTGCCGCAGCAGGGGGTGATGCTGCACTCCGGCGAGATGACCTCGTCGGCGGTCGACCTGACCATCGCCGGGCGGGGCATGGACTTCGTCTTCGAGCGCACCTACCGCAGCCAGGCGCTCGGCGCCGGCCCGTTCGGTCCCGGCTGGGAGCACAGCTTCAGCCAGCGGCTGCGCGCGCTGCCCAACGGCGACGTCGAGCTCTACGACGGCCGGGCGCGGCGCGACGTCTTCAAGGCCGCCGCGGCGGGGAACTTCACCTCGCCGACCGGGATCTTCTCGACCCTCCAGAAGACCTCCGGCGGCTTCATCCTGCTCGATCCACGCCACAACCTGACGCGTTTCGACCGCGCCGGCAGGCTGCAGTCGATCGCCGACGCGGTCAAGCAGGACGACTCGACCGGCAACGAGATCGACGTGCACTACGACGGCAAATCGCGGATCGACCGCATCACCGAGACGCTGGGGCGCGACATCACCTTCACCTACGACGACAAGGGCCGTATCACCAAGCTGTCGGACTTCGACAACCGCGAAGTCGACTACGAGTACGACTCGGCCGGGCGGCTGGTGAAGGCGACGGGGCCGACGCTGTTGACCGCGACCTCGACGTCGGGCGGCGGCCTGTCGACGCAGGAGGGCGGCATCGTCACCAGCTACACCTACGACTCGACGACCGGCGACCTGGCGACGACCCTGGGGTCGCGCGGCAAGATGACCTCGGTCACCGACGGCAAGAGCCAGACGTGGCTGCAGGTGAGCTACGCCGACCTGCACGGCAGCGGGCGCAAGGAGCAGGTGTCCAACCAGACCTGGAGCAGCGGCCAGGTCAGCTTCGACTACCAGTTCGACACCCACACCCCGACGGTCACCGACCCGAACGGCAACCAGCTGCACTTCACCACTAACGACTCCGGCCAGATCGCCGCGGTCACCGACCCGGCACAGGCGACCGTCCAGTACAGCTACGACAACGAAGGCCTGCTCATCTCGCGCCTCGACCCCTACGGGCGCATCACCACCTACACCTACGGCGCCGGCGGCGACCGGCGCGGCCGCGGCAACGTGACCTCCGTGACGGTGGCGGCCGACGGGCGCGGCGTCAACGGTTCGAGTGCCGCTCTGACCACCTCCACCGCGTACGAGTCCTACTCCAACCAGCCGGTGCAGATCGTCGATCCGCGGGGATCGATCACTCTGATCGAACGCGACGCCACGGGCCTGCCGACGGCGGTCACCAAGGCGGTGGGCAAGCCCGAGCAGTCGCGGACCACGACCGCGTACAACCAGTACGGCCAGCCCATCGCGTCCGCCGACGGCGACGGCCACGTCACCACCTACGGCTACTCGAGCGTCGGCTACCTGCAGTCGGAGGTGATCCCCGGCCTGGGCCTGACCACCTCCTACGACACCGACGCCCGCGGCAACGTGACGTCGATGACCGATCCGCGCGGCGTGCGCCACCGGCGCACCTACAACGCGATGAACTGGATCACCTCGAGCACCCGCGCCGTCTCGGGCTCGCTCGACGGCGCGCCGGCGCTCGGGTACACCACCAGCTATCTCTACGATCCGAACGGCAACCTGGTGGAGGAGCAGCTGCCCTTCGGCGATGGCACCACCTTCACTCGCGTGCTCCACGTCTACGGACCGCTCGACGAGCTGTTGATGGTGGCGCGCGAGGCGCATCCGGGCGACGCCTGGAGCGCCTGGTCGCAGACCGCGTACGGGTACGACGCCAATCTCAACCGGGTCCAGACGATCGAGCCGGACGGTCAGACGACCCGAGTCGTCTACGACTACCGCAACCTGCCGGTTGCGCGCCTCCGCGGCATCGGCTCGCCGGCCTCGGTCACCGACAACTTCCAGTACGACCGGGAGCGCCGGGTCACCCAGTACACCGACGGGCGGCAGAACAGCTGGCTCACCAAGTACGACGGCTACGGCCGGGTGGCCGAGACCGTGGATCCGCTCGGCAACCGCTCCGACACCACCTACGACAACGTCAACCACCCGGCCGGCGCGGCGGGCTACCAGGGGACGGTGCTGCTGGCGCAGCGGTCCGCGGCCTACGACCTGCTGGGGCGGCGCACCGCCCTGACGTCGAAGCTCTGGCAGTATGGCCAGCAGGGCAGCCCGCACGACGTCGCCACCAGCTTCCAATACGACCCGGCCTCGAACCTGGTGGCGGTGATCGATCCGCTGCAGCGGACGACGCGCTACGAGTACGACGTCGCCAATCGCAAGACCGCGGCCGTCGACGCCGGCGGCAACCGCACGGAGTACCAGCTCGACGCCGGCGGCAATGCCCTGGCGACGCGCTCGATCGAGCAGCTCACCGGCGCCGGCACGGCAGGAGGCACGGCCACCGTCAGCACCCAGGCGACCTACGACGCGGTCGACCGGCTGCTCAGCCAGAAGGACGACCTCGGCAACACCCGGAGCTTCGGCTACGACGCGCACAACAACCTGATCTTCTCGGCCGACGCCGAGCAGAACCTGACCACCCAGGCGTGGGACGGGCTCGACCGGCTGGTTTCGAGCGTGCGGCCGGAGGGCATCAAGGTCGACTACGCCTACGACCTGAGCTCGCGGCTGCACACCTACACCGATGCCCTGAAACAGCAGACGACCTACGACTACGACGCCCTCGACCGGCGGGTGAAGGTGACCTATCCGGACGGCACCTCCGAGGTCACCTCCTACGACCTCAGCGGCAACCCGCGGCAGGTCGTCGACGCCAACGGCACTACGATCACCCAGCAGTACGACGTCGCCAACCGCATGATCTCGCGGCAGGCGAGCAGGTCGGGCCTGGCGGATCCGCTCACCGAGACCTACTCCTACGACGGCCTCCACCGCCTGGTGCTCGGGCAGTCGGGCAGCCAGTCGACCGCCCTCACCTTCGACTCGCTGTCGCGGCGGGTGCAGGAAGTACTCGGCGGCAAGCCGGTCACCTACAATTTCGACGACGCCGGCAACGAGACGGCGATCGGCTATCCGTCGGGGTACGGCGTGGCGCGCACCTTCGACGCGCTCGACCGGCTGGCGTACGTCGGCCAGGCGAACGGTCCCAGCCAGAGCACGCCGATCGCGAGCTTCGGCTTCCGCGGCCCGGAGCTGCTGAGGAGCAAGTCGCTCGCCAACGGCGTCGCCGGCGTGCGGCAGTTCGACGCCGCCGACCGGATGGTGGACGACTGGTTCCAGCGCGGCGCCCAGCTCGGCGCGCCGCAGACCGTCTTCCGCGAGAGCCTGGCCTGGACGCCGCGCGGCCTCAAGTCCGGCGCGGCGCGCGGCGATCTCGGCGGCTCGGGCCTGCTCTTCGCCTACGACAAGGCCGAGCGCCTGGCGCAGGCGGCGAAGTCGCCGGCGCCGCTGGCGGCGGTCGCCAACAACCAGGTGGTGCCGCCGGGCGCCCTCGCCGGGCTGCCCGACGCTTTCGGCTACACCTACGACACCGCCCAGAACCTGCTCGCGAGGAGCGAGGCGGCCAACGGCATCGCCAAGGCGACCGCCCTGCCGCTCGACGGCTCCGGCCGCAACCGTCCGGGCGCGATCAACGGCGTCGCGCTGCAATGGGACAAGAACGGCAACCTGGTGCAGAAGGGCAACCTCGCCTTCCACTACGACTTCCGCAACCGCCTGGTCGACGTCACCGACAGCGGCAACGGCGGCGCCGCGGTGGCCCACTACGAGTACGACGTCTTCAACCGGCGGATCACCAAGACGGCCGGCGCGGCCAGCCGCCTGACCATCTGGCAGGGCTGGCGGCCGGTCGAGGACTACGACACGACGGCCCCGGCGGGTCCCCGCCTGCTCGCCCGCCGCACCTACGGCTCTGGCCTCGACGACATCGTCTATCTCGAGTCCGACCTCGACGGCAGCGGCAACGTCGCCGCCAAGTCCTGGCCGCTCTACGACGCGAGCGGCAACGTCGCCCTGCTGACGGACGCCAGCGGCAAGCCGCTCGAGCGCTACGAGTACACCCCCTACGGCGCGCAGAAAATCCTGGTAAACTCGAATCCGCCCGCGGTGCGGCAGGTGCGGGTGGTGGGAGGAGCCCTCTGGGTCGAGCTTTCCGAGGGCGTCCTCGCCGACCCCCTGGCCCAGGCCGTCACGAGCAGCGCGGTCACGCTCTTTGACATCACAGCGCACGCCGCCTTCCCCGGCATCACAGCCACCCAGCCGATCCTGACCGGCGACCTCGCCGGCCGCCGCCTGGTGATCGCCGCCTCGAGCCCGCCGAACGGCTGGCATCCAGGAGATCAGGTCAAGCTGACGATCCCCGCCGCGGCGCTGGTCGACAGCTTCCTCAACCAGCCGGCGCAGGACTACACCCTGACCTTCGCCTGGCCGGCGAGCGACGCGGTGGTCGGCGATCTCGCCGCGCCGGCCATCCAGCGCGTGACCCTGAGGCAGGGCACCCTGGAGGTGGAGGTCTCGACCGAGCCGAGCCTGGCGGCCGCCACGGCGGCAATCCGCCTCGACGGCGCGGCTCTCGCCTGGACCCTGGGCGCCGATCACTACACCCTGACGTCGACCGCGCAGGTCGCCGCCGGAGCCCACACCCTGACGGTCGCCACGACGCTCACCGACCTCGGCGGCACGCCGCTGGCCGCCGCCTTGAGTCAGACCTTCACCGCGGTCCAGCAGGACAGCCAGGCCCTCTTCACTGCGCCAGACCCGCACCAGAGCAGCGCCTCGGCGGTAGGCAACCTGTTCGGCTACCAGGGGCTGCCGCGGGACCCGGAGACCGGGCTGATCTACTTCCGCAACCGGTACTACGACCCGGAGCTGGGGCGGTTTGTCACGGCGGACCCGAAGGGGTACGTCGATGGGCCGTCGATGTACGGCTTCGAGCGCAACGATCCGACGAATGGCAGCGATCCATTGGGGTTTGGCGTCGAGCAAGTCCCTGTTGTCGGGCCTATCGTCGAGGGCGCGGAGGAAGTTGGAGAAGGTGCCGGCGACCTTGGCGTGGCCAATTCTACCTACGACGAGTGTGTCCAGACCAAAAAGAGCGACGCAACCGACGTCGGGGAGATGAACACAACCCAGGACCAACAATCCGTAAACGATCGCGGCCAACATGGGCCGGGCCGTCGGTGCATCGGCAAGGTGGTGCGCAAGGGCGGATCAGCAGGCGTACACGGCGTGAAAGCCGGTGGATATGCGCTTGATGCCGCATCGGAGTTCCAAATTTACCGTGACGCGCTCCGAACCGCTATTGCACTGGGGAAGAGTGAAGCAGAGGCGCTGAAGATTGCCCGCGAAGCAGTTGCCAAAGCCAAGAGGGAGGCTGAAGAGAAGGCGGCCCAGAAGACCACGGAGAGAGGCTTCAGAGCCTTTACATCGGCCAATTTCCGGGAGAATCTGGCTCGGTTAACAGGTGGCATCCCGGAGAATGCTCAAGCGCATCACGTTCTTCCGCAGAAGTTTGAAGAAGACTTCAAGCGGGCAGGACTCAATGTTCACGACCCGCGCTATGGTGCGTGGTGGGACTCGACAGAGCATGCTAAGCGCTCGGCCGAGTATAATCAGAAGTGGGCAGACTTCCTGCGGGGCGGTCCCGCTAGGTCGAAGGACGACGTTCTCCAATTCGCCAGACAGACAGCAGGTGAATATGGTCTCCAGGTCAACTTCTAAGGGCTTTCCAGGCTTCTCGGCCATTCATGTCTTGGGCGACCCTTGCCTAAATCGCCCCTTTCGCGCCCAAATCGACTTCGGAGAGAAGGCGTCTGCATTCTTTCGTTCTGAGGAAAAGCCTCTTGGGCCAGTGGTGGCCCGCTGGCGGATGGGAAGTGCTCTGCCGTCGGAGGTGATTTGGTGTACGATTGCGGCTGCGCAATTGATCAGCGCTGCTATCGTCGATCGTTTCCTCAATAACGGCATTACAGGGTGGGGTACTTTTCCGGTTGACCTTTTAGGAAAGGGCGGTGAGCATATTGAAGGCTACTTTGGCCTTTCTGTGCACGGCCGGTGCGGCCCTATCGACAAAAGCAAGAGCACCCGGATCCTGAAGCAGATGCCAGGAGGAGTGTTCCCATACTGGAAGGGGCTATACTTTGATCCTGACAGTTGGGACGGTTCAGCCATCTTCGTGTCGGAAACGAGTTCCCTTCTGTTTGTCGTCGATACCGTGAAGCGCTCTCTCGAAAAGGCGAAAATAAAGAACTTGCGATTCGTTGCGCTAGATGCCTTCGAACGCTCGTGGGACTAGAGCCGGGCAGGGGGAGGAGGAGAGATCATACACGACGGTCTCGGCCGGCCAAGGCTTGAGAATGACAAGAGTCGAGTCAGGTCGAGTATGTGCCGCCCCAGCCCTATGAATAGTCGTCTCGATCATCTCCTTCGGGAGAATCAAGCAAGATTGCTACGGCCAGAGTATGCCGAGAGATTTGCGTTCAAGCTTGGCATTAGATCTGATGTCTACACAATCGCTCTAGATACGATGTTGTAGCTCTCGCAGAAGACTGGCCCGAGAAGGGTCTAAGCGCTGGAGACAGAGGAACAATTGTTTTTGTTCATTTTGGTGGTCCTCCGAACGTTCCTCCGGCTTATGAGGTCGAGTTTACCCGATCGTTGCAAAGGTCGCCGCCGAAGTGGGGGTTCAAGCGGCCTTCTCGAGAGCGGCCCTGTAATGCAACAGCTCGTCTTGGACGGCCGGATTGGCGCTCATCGTTAAGATCGATCGCCCCTGTGGTTGCGTGAAGCGCCCCGCCCTCTGCACGAGCTTGCGGCGGAGGGTTTCGAGTTGTTCGAACTCCCACAAGGGTGAACGCTGCGTGGTCGTCGTACGGGTTTGCGAGCGGGCTGTCATTTGCAGCTCGCGGTTGAGGTTGTGCGCCAAGACGGCGGAAAGCATGAAGACCTGGTTGCCGGCCAGGGTCTGTGTTGGCACGTAGTCGAGTTGACCCTGTGACTTCAGCTCGGCGAAGACACCTTCCTGCGCACCACGGCCGTTGTGGAACCTCACAACCTCACGGGCGCGGATCGTCTTGTTCGTCATCACTACCTTGCACTCGTAGCCGTAGATGAAGGGTACGAACAGATCGAGCTGGACCGGCGCCTTGTCACGAATCGCCACGCAGTTGCGGACGATGATGAAGCGGTGGCGGCTCGGCCAGCTCTTGGGCTTCCAACGGAGTTCGAAGTAGCCGTGCTCGGCATCGAGGTTTCGCCAATGGCGCCGGCCCTCAACGAGCGTCTTCAGCGCGGCCAAGCGCTCGAAGGGCACCGAGACCGTGAACTCGACCCCGAGGCGGTCGAGGCAGCTGAGGATCGCGTCGCTGAAGAAGGCGCTGTCCATCCGGACCTCCACCTGAATGCCCGGCAGAGCCTGCTGCCAGTGCTCGACACAGGCGGCGATGAAGGCTTCCGCACCATTGGAGTCGTGGACGTTGCCGGGTCGATGGTGGATGTCGAACACCTGGCCGGTCTGTGCCACGGTGCAGAAAAGCGGGTAGTAGCTTCGCTGCCCCTTCTTGGCGCGGTTATACCCGACGGCGGTCCCTTCGGCCCACCGGCCGGTACGGATCACCGAGCCGTCGAAGTCCAGGGTCACGCGTCGCTGACCCAGCGCACCCAGCCGCTCCACGACCAGCTGGCGGCAAAGGTGCCGCAGCTCGGCGACATTGTCGCCATCGGCGGCAGCCAAGGCGCGGCTCACCGTGGCAACATCAGGCAAGCGGCGCACGCCCAGAACGCGGTGCACCATTGGGTCATCGCGGTAGTAGCGGCTGTCCCTGAGTTGCAGGGCCGCTCTCGAGAAGGCCGCTTGAACCCCCACTTCGGCGGCCACCTTTTGCAACGATCGGGTTTAGTGACAAGAAAGGCTGCACAATCGCGCTAGAAACAACCTTCGAAGACAAGATTAGGAAGATCTACTAACGGAAACTGCATAAATAATGGTACAATGATGCCGGAGGTGAACCATGAGACCTCGAGGATCGGCGGACTTGTTGGAGGATCGGCGACATCGCGCGCTGGCACTGGTGGATGCAGGGTTGTCGCTCAATGAAGTGGGCCGACGGATCGGATGCTCGGCGAGCTCGGTCAAGTAGGGCAAATGGAGATGTACTTCGATACAATCAAAGGACGAACGAGTTTGCGGTGGGCTCCTCAGAAGGAACCATACGAACATTCTTTAGGCCGAAGGAAGGATTGAAGTATTGGCAGGAACAGGTGTCACCATGAGTTTTGCGTGTCCATGTTGCGGCTTTCTAACTCTGGCCAGCAGGCCGCCAGGTACTTTTCAGATATGTCCCGTGTGCTGCTGGGAGGATGACAACGTTCAGTTTAGAGATCCTGACTACGATGGCGGCGCCAATCGTGTCAGTTTGAATCAAGCGCGAAGGAATTATAGGCTGTTTGGCGCTAGTGCAAGAGAATGCATAGGTAATGTGCGTCCTCCGTTGGAGCAGGAGGTGCCGGCGATTCCCTCGGCGCCAACTGGCTGAGCTCCTGCTCACCCTCTACTGCGACCTGCCGCAGACCGCCATGCGCCGAGCCTCCGCGGCCGATCGTCGGCTCGCTGCACAGCTATATGACGACCAAGGCTCTCCATGACCATCGTCTAAGTTGCCATCCAAGAGCGCGCTGGCCACGGCGATCGGCTACACCCGCCGGCAATGGGCAGCACTCGAACGCTACCTCGCCGACGGCGAGCTCGCACCCGACAACTCGGCTTCGGAGCGTGCGCTACGCGCCGTAGCTCTCGGCCGCAAGAACTGGCTCTTCGCCGGCAGTGACGCCGGCGGTGTCCAGGCCGCCCAGATCTATAGCCTCATCGCCAGCGCCAAGCGCCACTCGCTTGAGCCCTACGCCTATCTGCGCTCTGTGTTCGAGCGCCTTCCGAGTCACCCCACCGACCGACTCCACCAGCTCGCTCCGGCCGCCTGGGCGGCCGCGACCACGGCCCACTGAGGTCATGCCATGCCGCCCTACTTGGCGGCGAGCGGGAGGGAGGGGCGATTGGCTGTCCGCTTACGCTACCGGCACCATTGCGGCGGGACCTGCCGAGTTCGAGCCGGAGAGGGTCGTGCTGCGGCTGGGCGACCAGCGCCAGCGGGGCCCCGGTCTCGGCACGAATGTGTATACTGCCTCTTACTGACAAGCCAGGATGGACATCCCGGGTGGCAGGTCCGGCGGCGCGTGCCTGAACAGACTGAACAGGAGTTGCAGCGGGCGCTGCGGGACGGCTACCGGATCGAACGCGAGCTGGGGGCCGGCGGCATGGGGACGGTGTTCCTGGCCGAGGACCTTCGGCATGGGCGGAAGGTTGCCGTCAAGGTGCTGCGGCCCGAGATCGCGGCGTCGATGGGCACCGAACGCTTTCTCAGGGAAATTCGTATCGCCGCCGGGCTGCAACATCCCAACATTCTGAGCCTCATCGACTCCGGCGACACGGGCTCGCTGTTGTATTACGTGATGCCGTACGTCGCGGCCAGCACGCTGCGCGTCCGGCTTGCTCGCGACGGCGAGCTGCCCATCGACGAGGCGCTGCGGACCCTGCGCGAGATCTCGGATGCGCTTGCCTATGCGCACGGCCGCGGCATCGTGCATCGCGACATCAAGCCGGAGAACGTGCTGTTCATGGCCGGTCACGTACAGCTGGCGGACTTCGGCATCGCCAAGGCGCTGGGCGAGCTGGCCGCGGCGGTGAATGCCACCGCCGGCGGCGTCGCCATGGGCAGCCCGGCCTACATGGCGCCGGAGGCGGCGTCCGATGCCGCCACGACCGACTACCGGGCCGACATCTATGCCTTCGGCGTCTTGGCGTACGAGATCCTGGCCGGCCAGCACCCATTCCCGGGCGTCGGGGCGAGGCAGATGATCTTCGCGCACATGACGCGGCAGGCACAGCCGCTGTGCGAGGTGCGTCCGAGCGTCACGGGGGAGCTGAACGACCTGGTCATGCGCTGCCTGGAGAAGCGGCCTGCCGACCGCTGGCAATCGGCGGCGGAGATCGTGCGAAGGCTCGACGCGATCCTCTCCAGCTCCAGCGGGGTTAGCGCACCGGCGCGCACGCACGACGTCACGGTCGGGCGCTTCCGGTTGACGGAAGCCGTCTGCCGCAAGTTGCGCCGATCGTCGTTCAATCCCAAGATGCTCGGGGACGAGTTGGAGTATCTCGACAACGGCGCGCGCTCCGACGTCCTGGTGTGCTTCCTGCACGCCTGCGGCCTCGAGGGATCGGATTTCGAGGCTCACCTGCGCGCGCTGCCGTACCGCGGCATCGCCCCGACGCTCTACGGCTACGAGCCGTCGCGCCGGCGGCGATTCCCGCTGCCCCTGGACGACCACCTGGTCCTGCTGCGCGAGCTGTTGCGCGAGGTTGCCGGCCGAGCCGAGACCTCGACCACCCTGCTCGTCGGCTTCTCTTCTGGGGCCGATCTCGCGCTGCAGCTGGCAGCCGCGGCACCGGCCGAGGCAGGCCCGAAGATCGACGGGGTGCTCTCGCTGGGCTGCAATCTCGGGCTAGAGACCTGCTTCGTGACGCGGATCCTGGCGCGGCTCGAGAACGGCCGCGGCGACGAGATCGTGCAGGACCTGCAGACCCTCGGCGGAGCGATCCATGGGCTCGACGAGTGGCTCAGCGTGCATGCTTATCTCGTCCGCATGCTGCGAAAGGTCCAGCTCCAGGTCGATCCGCTGCGGGAGTTCGCCCGCGACATCGTCCGTCCCTTCGAGGAGGCCGCCGAGAACCCGTTCGTGCGTTGGTACCGCGACGCGAGCGCATCGACGAGAGCGCTGCGCTGCCTGTTCGAGGACTCCGAGACCTGCAACCGGCTGGTGCGGGAGGTGCAGCTCGAGAACCTGGACACCGGCAGTCTCGGTCCCCGCTACCGGGAAGGATCGCTGCAGATCGAGCCGGAGTCGAACCACTTCGATCTGCTGCGCCTCGATCTGATGTTCCGGCACATCGACTCGCTCCTCGAGGAGCTTGCCGGCCCGGCGAGCCGGAGAACCGCCACGCTTCCCAATGCCTCCGGGGAACCCTCCTGGCCGGGCCGGGGGGCGGCGGGCTCCTCCGGCCTCCGGTTGGGCAAGGGTGGTCGATGAGGGTCAGGCGGACTGCGTGTGTCGCCCAAACGGCGGCCGGAGGAGTCCGCCGCCCACGGCCCTCCTCCTTCCCCTTCGGCTGTGAATCTCTTCGGCCGCCTTCATCCTGGATTGTGCGGCGCCTCGCCTGATGTCTGGGCGCCCTTACGTCCCAGCGGTCGCGTCGGCCGGGTCGTTCGCGAGGTCGCGGCCGGCGCCGTGCCGGGCGGCGGCGACCGCTGCCGCCAGCAGGCCGCAGACCAGTGCGACGGTGAGGATGCCGAGAAGGGTCAGCCAGCCGCTCACGCCGCCGGGGCTGGCCAGGGCGCGCAGCGGCGTCGCCAGATCGAACGGTTGGGGCGGGTGGCCGGGGACGGCGCGCATGGTCTTGAGGGCTGCCAGGAGGGCGGTGACCAGGGCGGCGAAGATCCCTCCCGCCAGCGCTCCTGAGGCGGCGCGGGCGGCGAGCTGCCGGGGCGCGAGGGGCTGGTCCCTGGCGGGGGTGAGCTCGACCTGGAAGGCCGGCTCGCGGGCTCCCCAAGGGGCGAAGCGGGTCAGCAGCAGGAGGGCGGGCAGGCCGGCGAGGATGGCGAACCAGAAGAAGCGGGTCCAGCCGACCGCGTCCACGGCGAAGCCGCAAATCGGGCCGGCCACCAGGCGCGGCAGCCCGAAGAGGCTGGAGAAGAGGGCGTACTGGGTGGCCGAGAAGCGTTTCTGGGTCATCCGCAGCAGCAGCACCGAGAGGGCGCCCATGCCCAGACCGGCGGCCAGGGTCTCGAAGCCGATGGCGGCGTACATCACCAGCCGATTGGCGTGGCCCAGGGTGGACAGCACCACGTACCCGAGGTTCGAGAACGCCTGCAGCACGCCAAAGATCCAGAGCGAGCGCCCCAGCCCGAGCGGCGCCGTCGCCGCCCCGCCCAGGAAGACGCCGGTCAAGGTGCCGGCCAGGCCGATGGTGGAGAGCGCGAAGCCGCGGTCGAAATCGCTGTATCCCATCTCGACCAGGAAGGGGCGCTGCAGCGACTGCGCGAGGTTGTCGGTCAGCCGGTAGAGGATCACGAAGCCGAGGATCTCGAGCGCCCGCCGGCGCGCCAGGAAGCCGATGAACGGCAGCCAGACCGCGTCGCGCAAGGTGCGCGGCGGCGGCGGCATGCCGGGGGGCTCGGGCGCCTTCCAGGTCACCAGGAGCATCGGCAGGTAGAGCAGCGCCAGCCCGCAGTTGACGACCGGCCAGGAGAAGCGGCCGGCCAGGGTGATGCCGATGCCGCCGGCCGCCACCATGCCGACGCGATAGATGGCGGTGCGCGCGCCGCCCGCCACCGCCTGCTCGTCGGGCCGCAGGACGTCGACGGCGTAGGCGTCGAGGGCGATGTCCTGGCTGGCCGAGGCGAAGGCGATGGCGAGCGCCAGCGCGGCGACCACCCAGGGGGTGTCCGGGTGATTGCCAACGCCGGCGAGCCCCAGGGTGAGGACGCAGAGAGCGACCTGCGTCAGCGCCGCCCAGCCGCGCCGCCGGCCGAAGAAGGGCGGCGTGTAGCGGTCCATCAGCGGCGACCAGAGGAACTTGAAGGTCCAGGGGGCCTGCGCCAGGGTGATCAGCCCGACGACGCGGATGTCCACTCCGATCTTGCGCATCCAGTCGGGAATGGCGATCCACACCAGGCCCAGCGGCAGCCCCGACGAGAACGACAGCAGCACGACCGAAGCAGTGCGCCACGAGCGCATTGCCGCCGCCAGGCTGGCGATGGTGCCCGGCGGTCTTGCCGGCGGCGGGCCGGCGGGCGCACCGCCGCCGCTGGTACCGGCGGCATCTCCGTTCCGGCCGCGCTCCCGGGACGGAGCGGACGCCGCGGGCATGGGCGAGGTTGGCGCTGGGTTCGGCAAGGGGAGAAGCTCTCGTCGAGACGGGCAGGCGGAGCTTACCGCGACTCGATCCCGGATGATCCTTTCCCGGTCGTCCGGATCCCGCTCGATCCGCATGTCTGCCGGATGATCCGGTCCCAGGTCGTCCCGATCGCGGACGACTCCGATGCTGCCCAGGATGATCCCTGATCTCGGCGCGGCTGATAGCATGCTTCCGTCATGAGCTTGCCGGCGGCCGTGCCCACGTTCGATCTCTCGGATTACACCTCGTGCGACACCTCGCTGCGCGCGTCCGGCATCGCCACGCTCGGCGGCGCCCTGGGGGACATCGGCTTCGTCGTGGTCGAGGGCCACCAGATCGACGCTCGCCTGATCCGCGACGTCTACGCGCTCTGGCAGAGCTTTTTCGCGCTCGACGAGCCGGCGAAGCGCCGCTATGCCGGGATCGAGGGCGGCGCCCGCGGCTACACGCCCTTCGGCGTCGAGCACGCCAAGGACAACTCGACGCCGGACCTCAAGGAGTTCTGGCACGTCGGCCAGGAGCTGCCGCCCGATCACCCGCTGGCGCACGAGTATCCGCCGAACGTCTGGCCGCGCGAGCTGCCCGAGCTCCGCCAGCCGACGCTCGCGCTGTACCACGAGCTCGAGCGGGTGGCCGAGCTGCTGCTGATGGCGCTCGCCGAGCACTTCGCGCTGCCCGAGGAGACCTTCGCCGCGATGATGCGCGGCGGCAACAGCGTCCTGCGCATCTTGCACTATCCGCCGGTGCCGCCCATGGCGCCGGTGCCGCCCATGGCGCCTGCTCCGCCAACGGCGCCGGTGCAGCAGATGCCACCGGTGCTGCCGACGTCGCCGTCGCGTGAGGGGCCTCCGGGTCCCCAGGCGGCGGTTGCTGCGCCGGAGGGGCCCGCGGGCGCCGCGCCGGCGCTGCGGGCGGCGCCGCACGAGGACATCAATCTCGTCACCCTGCTCTGCGAGGCTACCGACTCGGGCCTCGAGCTGCTGCGCCGCGACGGCGCCTGGCTGCCGGTCGAGGCGCGGCCCGGCCAGCTCGTGGTCGACGCCGGCGACATGCTTTCCCGCGTCACCAACCAGGTGGTCCGCGCCACCACTCATCGCGTCGTCAACCCGCCGCCAGGCGCCAACCGCGACCGCTACTCGATGCCCTTCTTCGTGCACCCCTACCCGGCCTGCGATCTCTCTGTCCTCGAACGTTTCGTCTCGGCCGAGCGGCCCTGCCGATTCCCGCCAGTCACCGCCGGCGAGCTGCTCTCGCGACGTCTGACCGAGATCGGCCTCAAGCGATAAGATCGCACCCATTCAGGCCCCCGCTCACCGGCCTCCAACGAAGGGATGACCATGCGCCCGATCTGCCGCCGGCCTACCGCGGCCCCGCCGCCTGGAACGAAACTCCCCGCCTGCGCGGGCAAGCAAGCTTTCCGGCAGGCCAGATGCCAGGGCGCGCGGCGGGCGCTGCTGACGGTGCTGGCGCTGCTGGCCGTGATGGTGGCCGGACCGGCGGCACTTGCCGGGGCGGCGGCTGGAACTGCCGCCACGGCGCGCCGGCCGATCACCGAGACTGATCTCTTCCGTTTCGTCTGGGTCGCCGACCCGCGCATCTCGCCTGACGGCAAGCGCATCGCCTGCGTGCGGGTGACGGTGGACGCCAAGCACGACGGCTATGAGACGGCGCTGTGGATCGTCGATGCCGATGCCGCCGGCGCGATCGCCGGGCCGCGGCCGCTGACGGCGGGGCCCCGCGACACCGCCCCGCGCTGGTCGCCGGACGGGCGCCGGTTGGCTTTCCTCCGCCACGCCGGCAAGGCGGACCAGCTGTTCGTGCTGCCGCTCGACGGCGGCGAGGCAAGGCAGCTCACCGATCTGCCGCGCGGCGCCTCGTCGCCGGCCTGGTCGCCCGACGGCAGAACGCTGGCCTTCCTGAGCGCCACCACTGCCGCGGACCTCGCCAAGCCCGCGGACCGAGCGAAGACGCCTGCCGCGGACGCGATGGCCGAGCCGCCGGCGAACGGTGCCGGCTTGGCCGGTCTCGGCATGGATGCCGGAAGCGACGGTGCAGGTGCCGCCACTCTCGGAATGGCTGCCGGAGCAGACGGTGCCGGAGCGGCCAGTCTCGGAGCGGTTGGTCTTGGAGCGGCGGCTGCCGGCACGGCTGGCGCCGGCGGGCATGCCAGCGGTGCGGCGGCGGAGCAGGGGGCGCCGCTTCCCGAGCACGAGAGCGACGTGCGAGTCATCAGCCAGGCGATCTACCGCGCCAATGGCTCCGGCTATCTCGATCCTACCCACCCGGACCATCTCTGGACGGTCGACGTGCCGGAGGGCGGCGCCGCCGCGCCCCCGGCGCCGCGCCAGCTGACGCGCGGCGACTTCGAGGAGCAGACGCCGGCCTGGGCGCCGGACGGCTCCCGCCTCTATGTCGTCTCCGATCGGGTGAAGGAGTCCTACTACCAGGACGCGGGCGAGGCGATCTATGCGCTCCCTGCCACCGGCGGCGAGCTGGTGAAGGTGGCGAGCTTCACCGGTGGCATCGCGAGCCTGTCGGTGAGCCCGGATGGCCGCCAGATCGCGTTCACCGGCGCCCCCGTCGGCAAGCCGGTGCGTTCCTACGACCAGCCGAACCTCTGGGTGGTGGCGTCGGCGCCCGGCGGCGAGCCGCGCAACCTCACCGCGGCTTTCGATTTCGACATCGGCGCCCACCTGGTCGGCGACCAGCACCCGCCGCGCGGCGGCGGCCGCGATGTCCCGGTGTGGAGCGCCGATGGCCGCTCGCTGCTGGTGCTTGCCGCGGAGCGCGGGCGGGTCGATCTGCGGAGCTTCGACGTCGCCGACGGCCAGTCCCGGCAGGTCACCGCCGGCGATCACGAGGTGGTGTCGTACTCGGCGGCGCCGGACGGCTCGCGCCTGGCGCTGGTGATCTCGACCCCTACCGCGATCGGCGACCTGTTCGCGCTCGACCTGCCGGCGGCAGCGGTGAAAGCCGGCGCGGAAACGCCGGGGGGCGGCGCCGCGGCTGCCGCCCCGCCGTTCCGCCAGCTGACGCGCCAGCTGACGCACTGGAACGATGCGCTCTTCGCGCGGCTCACTCTGACGCCGCCGCTGGCGATCACTTATCGCAGCTTCGACGGCAAGGAGATCGAGGCGTGGGTGCAGAGGCCGCCCGGCTACCCGGCCCGCAAGCCCTACCCGCTGATCCTCGACATTCACGGCGGCCCGCACGGCGCCTACGGCTACACCTTCTTCCACGAAGCGCAGTGGATGGCCGCCAAGGGCTACGTCGTGATCTGCCCCAACCCGCGCGGCAGCACCGCCTACGGCCAGGAGTTCGGCAACGTCATCCAGTACCGCTATCCGGGCGACGATTTCAAGGACTTGATGGCCGGGGTCGACGAGCTGGTGCGCCGCGGCGATGCCGATCCCAAGCGCCTGGGCGTTACCGGCGGCAGCGGTGGCGGGCTGCTCACCAATTGGACGATCACTCAGACCGATCGTTTCGCCGCCGCGGTGTCGCAGCGCTCGATCGCCGACTGGGCGGGTTGGTGGTACACCGCCGATTTCACGCTCTTCACGCCACGCTGGTTCCGCGGCGCGCCGTTCGAGGAGGCGCAGGACTTCGCGGCGCGCTCGCCGATCACCTATATCAAGAACGTCAAGACGCCGCTGATGCTGATCGAAGGCGAGGCCGATTACCGCACGCCGCCCACCGCCGGCGGCGAGGAGATGTTCCGCGCCCTCAAATACCTGCGCCGTCCGGTGGTCATGGTGCGCTTTCCGGGCGAGAGCCACGAGCTCTCCCGCTCGGGGCACCCCTGGCACCGGGTCGAGCGCTTGCAGCACATCGTGCGGTGGTTCGACAAGTACCTGAAAGGCGAGAAGATCGATCTTTACGACGTGCCCTGACGGCGGCCGCCCCCCGCCGCCAGCGAGCGCACTGTGCAGGCGATGAAGACCCCGGAGACGCTGAAAACGCTGCAGGTGACGCTGCCCGGCGAGTGGCGGGACTGGCTCGCGGCGCACCACGATCGCGAGACGGAGATCTGGCTGGTGTTCTTCAAGAAACACACCGGCAAGGCTTGCGTCTCGTACCAGGACGCGGTCGACGAAGCGCTCTGTTTCGGCTGGATCGACAGCATCGTGCGGCGCCTGGACGACGAGCGCTACGCGCAGAAGTTCACGCCGCGGAAGCCGAAGAGGCCGCCCGTCCAGGGTGGACAGGCGGCACTGCCCGGAGGCAGCAACTGGTCCGAGGCCAACCGGCGCATCTTCGCCCGGCTGGTCCGGGAAGGCAGGATGACCGCCGCCGGCCTGGCGAAGGGGCCGCCCGCCCCGGCCGCCGAGCCCGACGAGCGCGGGTGAGCGACGGCGGTCAGCGCGCCGCGCGCTGGCGCAAGGGTCTGAAGAACGCTCGGATGTCCTCGGCCAGCAGCTCCGGCTCCTCGCTGGCGGCGAAGTGCCCGCCGCGCGGGAAGTCCGTCCAGTGCCGGACGTCGTAACCGCGCTCGATCCATTGCCGGGGCGGGAACGGCGCCTCGCGCGCGAAGTGCGCGATGCCGCAAGGCACGCTCACGCGGTCCCCCTGCTGGAAGTGGAGCGGAGAGTGTCTCACCTCATGGTAGAGCCGGCAGGAAGAGTGAATGGTTTCGGTCATCCAGTAGAGGGTGACATTGGCGAGCAATTCGTCCCTGGTGAAGCGGCGCTCGAGGTCGCCGCCGCAGTCGGACCAGTCCCGGAACTTGGTCAGGATCCAGGCAGCGAGGGCGGCGGGGGAGTCGTTCAAGCCGTAGGCCAAGTTCTGCGGCTCGATGCGCTGGACGTGGTCGTACGCGCCGCATTCCTCGAGCCAGCGCGCGTCGTCGTCGAGGAACTGGCGCTCCGCCGCGGACAGCTCGTCGGGCGGTTCGACGTGGGGCCGGTAGGAGCCCGGGATGTAGTTGAGATGGATGCCGATCACCTGGCCGGGATGGCGGAGACCGAGGACCGTGCTGACGCTGGCACCCCAGTCTCCTCCTTGCGCCGCGAAGCGCTCGTATCCCAGCTCCCGCATCAGCCGCACCCAGGTCTCGGCGATGCGGAAGATGTTCATCCCGGCCTCTCGGGGGCGATCGGAGAAGCCGTAGCCGGGCAGCGAGGGAACGACCACGTCGAACGAGTCGGCGGGGTCCTGGCCGCAGCTCGCCGGATCGGCGAGCTGCGGGATGATCTCGAGCATCTCGAGGAACGATCCGGGCCAGCCATGCGTGATGACCAGCGGCATGGGCGCCGGGCCCTTGCCGCGCGCATGAATGAAATGGATCCCGGTCTCGGCGTCTTGGAAACGATAGTGATCGAAAGCCGCGAGCCGCGCGACCTGTGCTCGCCAGTCGAAACCGTCGGCCCAGTAGCGGCAGATCTCCCGCATGGTGGCGAGATCGGCGCCGTATTGCCAGCCCGCGCCCGCAAGCTCGTCCGGCCACCGCGTGCGTTGCAGCCGCGCGCGCAGGTCCGCCACCGCCGTTTCCGAGTAAGGGATGGTGAATCGTTCGATGCTCATCGTTTCCTCGGAGCTGCCGCCATTGCGTACGTCGGCAGCCTGGAAATCATGGGTTGCGAAGGCTCGGCTTCACGACGCCGTGGCCAGACCCTCCTGCCGAGCCGCGGCGATCAGCCGGGTGTCGCCGCAGACGAACAGGCACGGTGCTCCGAGCTGCTCCCGCAGTTCCAGGCAGGAGGCCAGCTGAATGCTGTCAGGAGCGCGCAGAGCGAGGCGAGCCAGCAGCGCGACGGCGCGCACGACGACCTCGGGACCGAGCTCGACGACGAAGAGCGTCGCAAAGTCATGATGCAAGGCCGCGAGCGCCCGATCGCGCTCCTCGGCCGGGAAGGCGCCCTCGCGGCAGCGCCGGGAGAGCGCCGACGCGACTTCCACCTCGGACAGTCGCGAGGTTGCCGCGATGCCGCCGGCCAGCAGGCCGCGAACGCGCCGCGCTCCCGGTTCGGCCACGTAACGCTTGACCAGCGCACTGGCGTCGAAGTAGCGGACCTCCGGGACGCCAACAGCCGTCTCAGAAACGATCTTCCCGCTCCTCGACGAGCGCCTGCGAGACGGATCGCGCCGTGGTGATCGGACGGAAATCCGGGAGAGGAGACGGCTCTCGGACCTCCCGGCTCACCAGTCCCCGGGCAGCCAGCTCGTAGAGCCGCTCCTCCAGGCCGGCGCCGGGCGCGGCCGGGCGCAACTCGGCGATCGGCCGTCCTCGCTCGGTCACGATGATCGTCGCTCCTGCCTTGACGTGCCGCATATAGGTTCCCAGCCGGGTCTTCAGCTCCCTGCAGCCGACGGCAAACGGGCGTGAGGGCGGTGACCCCATGTGGTCATTGTGACCTCTTGCCGGCCGCTGGTCAAGCTTCGTCAGGGCCGCAGCTCGATCGTCTCTAAGCCCCGGGCTGCGAGCCGGCGGTTCAAGGCGGGCAGAGCGGTCGTGCGCACGGCCTCCCGGGCGGCGAGGGTGCGGTCGAGCTGGGCGCGGTAGGCGGCGAACGCGGCAGTGGCCTGCGTGGTGGGGGCGGCGTCGCCGGTGCCAACGTTGACCGCGAGGGCGGCGAGCCCGGCGTGAATGACCGTGAAGCCTGGCTCCTTCTCGGGCGCGGCAGGGAAGTCGGGCTCGTGGCCGATCAGCTCCTCAAGCGTCCGGCGCAGAGCGGCCACCTCGGTGGCGAGCTCCTGGCCGCCGGCGGCCGCACCCGCGGCGCCAGGGTGATGGCCCCCGCTGGACGCGCTGCCGCCACTCGACGCGCGGCCGCCGCCGTTCTTCGGTGACGTCAGCGGTGCCGCGAGCTGGGCGAGGCGGCCGTCGGCCTCGCGCAGCTGCTGGATGGCCTGGTAACTCTCGGCCAGCGCCGCGTCGATGCGGCGTGCCAGGGCCAGCTGGCCGGCGAGAGCCGCTGCCGGCACCTCCACCCGCGGATCGCGATCGACGCGCAGCGCGACGGTGGCGGTTCGGCCGTCCGCGGTCAGCTTCAGCTGGTAGGTGCCGGGCAGCACCAGGGGACCCTCGGGCTCGAGCGGCGTGTCCTCGCCATAGACGGCGTCCATGCTGGCCTGCGGACGAAAGGTGGGCGGCGGCGGATAGCGCAGGTCCCAGATGAAGCGGTTGAGGCCCGCGTGCCGGGCGAGCGGGCCCGCCGGGCGAAGCCAGTACGTGGCGTAGGCCGCCGTGTCTTCCGGCCGCCGCACCGGGTCGGCGCTGGCGAAGCGGCGCACCTGCTCGCCGTGCTCGTCGAAAATCTCCAACGTGACCTCGCCGGACGGTTCGGCGGCGAACCAGTAGTCGATCAGCGCGCCTGCCGGCGGG
>Ga0209118_1000484_pt1 | contig 21987 bp, 21 predicted proteins | sample BlaSpr_A8_Ref_M1_FD_187988 | JGI IMG/M metagenome (GOLD analysis project Ga0209118, IMG submission 187988) | Forest soil microbial communities from Thunder Bay, Ontario, Canada - Black Spruce, Ontario site 2_A8_Ref_M1 (SPAdes) (version 2) | ecosystem: Environmental > Terrestrial > Soil > Boreal...
CAGCTTGTCGAGGTTGATGTCCAGCATCATCACCACGAAAAGGAAAAGCACCATCACCGCACCCACGTACACCAGCACCAGCGTGATGGCGAGAAATTCAGCCTGCAACAGAAGCCAAAGGGCGGCCGCAGTAAAGAAGGAAAGCACCAGGAATAGCGCCGCATGCACCGGATTTCGCCTGGTGATGACGCCTAGCGCCGCGATCACCAGGGTGGCAGCGAGCAGGAAGAACAGTAGCGTCTTGAAATCCATTGGCTTGTTCTCGACCTCCTACCGGTACGCCGCGTCTTCAGCGCGCGCCTTGGCGATTTCCGCTTCGTACTTGTCGCCGATGGCGAGCAGCATCGGTTTGGTGTAGTGCAGATCGCCGCGCTTCTCGCCGTGGTATTCGAGGATGTGGGTCTCCACGATGGAATCCACCGGACAGGACTCCTCGCAAAAACCGCAGAAGATGCATTTGATCAGGTCGATATCATAACGCGTGGTGCGCCGCGTCCCGTCCTCGCGTTGCTCAGATTCGATGGTGATGGCGAGTGCCGGGCACACCGCCTCGCACAGTTTGCAGGCAATACAGCGCTCTTCGCCGTTAGGATAGCGACGCAGTGCATGCAGCCCGCGGAAGCGTGGACTCAGCGGGGTCTTCTCTTCGGGAAACTGAACGGTAATCTTGCGGGCAAACAAGTTCCTGCCGGTGAGCTGCATGCCTTTCAGCAACTCGCTCAACAGCAGACTGCCGAAAAATTCCCTTATCGCGCCCATCGTTCCCCTTCCTTATGCACCGAACCAGACGTTGAGAATCGGCCAGTGCCGAAAGGGCTCTTGCATTGCGAGTCCTATCACTGCAATCCAAACCAGCGTGATAGGAATGAACACCTTCCAGCCCAGGCGCATGATCTGGTCATAGCGATAGCGCGGGAACGTGGCGCGGAACCAGAGGAACAGAAACAGTACGAACGCGACCTTGGCGAGCAGCCATAGAAAACTCGACATGGCCAGTATCCTGATCACAGGAATGTCGCGCAAAAAGGCGAAATCCAAGGGCGACAGCCAGCCGCCAAGGAACAGGATCGCGCAGAGCATGGAAATCAGAATCATGTTCGCGTATTCGGCGAGAAAGAATACGGCGAATGCGGTGCCGGAATATTCCACGTGGAAGCCGGCAACGATTTCCGATTCTCCTTCGGCAACATCGAAGGGCGCGCGATTGGTTTCCGCGACACCGGAGATGAGGTAGACCAGGAACAAAGGCAGGAGTGGCAACCAGTTCCAGCCGAATAATCCCGCGTTACCGGTCTGGTGCCTGACGATCTCCACCAGATTCAAGCTTTGCGAGATCATCAATACACCCACCAGTGCAAAGCCCATGGCGATTTCATAGGACACGATTTGTGCCGCGGAGCGCAAGCTGCCAATGAAGGCATATTTGGAGTTGGACGCCCAGCCGGCCATCACGATGCCGTAGACACCCATGGAGGTGATCGCCAGGATGTAGAGCAGGCCCGCATCTATATTGGCGAGCACGACCTCAGGCGAGAATGGAATCACCGCCCAAGCCGCGAGCGCCGGCATAATGGTGAGCACGGGAGCCGTAATAAAAATAAACTTGCTCGCCCCGGTCGGAATGATGACTTCCTTGAGAATCAGTTTGAACACGTCGGCGAACGGCTGGAGCAGCCCCCTGAAACCGACGCGGTTCGGCCCGATGCGCACTTGCATGTAGCCGATGATCTTGCGCTCGGCCAAGGTCAGATAAGCGACAGACAGGATAAGCGGGACGACAATAAGAACGATCTTCAGCATCGTCCAAATGAGAGTGCCAAAACTCGGACCCAGCGCGTTCTGCAAAATTCCCATAAGCTTCACGCTCCGTCAACCAGATGGAGCACCACTTAAGCGCGCTCCACTTGCAGTTCACCAAATAGCGCGCCCAACATCGCGGTGTCAGGATGCGCACCGGGCAGGCGCACGCAACCGGCCGGCAACCCGTCGTCGCGCGCCGCCCTGAGCGTGACGTTCGCCTTGCCTTGAGTGACGCGCAGGTTTTCACCGTCTTTCATCTGCAGCTGCTCCAGAAGCGATCCTGGCAGCGAAGCCACCGCCGGCGCGGCGGCGCGCGTTTTTTGCAGCGCGGGAGCGCGGCGAACGATGGAATCGGTCTGGTAGATCGGCACTTCGCCGATGCGCTGTACGCTCAATGGCTCATCGTCGAGTCGCACGGCAACCCCGCTCAACCTGTTGCTTAGTTGCCCCTCTACGAAGGTTTCCAAGTCCGCTGCAATTTCATCGCGGACCGCCTGCAACTCCTCATATTCGAATCCCGGTCTGCCTAGCAAATTACCCAGCACCCGCAGTACTTTCCAGGCCGGCCGCGCTTCACCGAGCGGACGAACGACACCGTTGAAACTCTGTACCCGCCCCTCGGTACTCACAAACGTGCCAGCCGTTTCGGTGAACGGCGCAATGGGCAACAGCACATTGGCGTAGTCAAAGGCCTTGTGTTTGTAAGCCGACATAGCCACGACCATCTCGGCGGCTTGCATCGCGTGGAGAGTCAATTGCGCGTCGTAACAGTCGAGCTCCGCTTCCACGCCCAACAAAAGATAGGCTTTGCGCGGGTTGCGCAGCATTTCCTGAGCATTCAGTCCGCCGACGGGTAACGCGTTGATCACGTAACCGCCGACGCTGTTGGCCGCTTCGCCGAGAAAACCAAACACCGCGCCGCTCAATTCTGCAATCACCACCGCCATGCGCTGCAGCGTTGCCCGGCGGGGATGATGTTCGGCGAGATTTCCCAAGAACACGGCCGAGTTGCCGCCTTTAATGAGACTGGCGGCGATGGCACCGGCCACTTCGCCTACTTGAATGTCGGCCGCCTTCGCTAAATCCTTGGGCAGGACAGCCTGTTTTGCTTGCGCGACAGCTTTTAGCACCTGTGCCAATGTATCGACCAATGCCCCCGGCGCGACGATCATCTTGTTCGCAACGGCCATCAACAGCTCATCGTCTACCGGATTGATGAGGTTGAACACGCAGCCCTTCTTGACCGCCTGGCGAAAGCGTTGGGAGATCAAGGGGTGATCGTGGCGCAAGGTACTGCCGAGCACCAAAACGCTTTTTAGCCGATTCAACTCGGCAATCGCCATACCCAAATAGGGAGCCCCGGCCTGCTTGCCATCGGCGCTGAAGTCCGACTGCCGCAGACGAAAATCGACGTTGTTGGAACCGAGCGAGCGAGTAAGTTTTTGCAGCAAGTACAGCTCTTCCAAAGTTTGGTGCGGCGTGGCAAGCGCACCGAGCGCCTCGGCTCCGTGCCGCGCGGCGATGTCGCGAAGCCCATCGGCGACGCATTCCAAAGCAACCTGCCAGTCCACTTCCTGCCATTGCCCACCCTGCTTGAGCATCGGACGGGTCAACCGCTCCGTCGAGTTGAGGCCTTCATAGGAGAACCGATCGCGGTCGGAAAGCCAGCACTCGTTGATCGCGTCATTCTCGCGCGGGAGCACGCGCATGACGCGGTCTTGCTTCACCTGTACGACAAGATTGGAGCCCAACCCGTCGTGCGGACTCACCGACTTGCGCCGGGACAACTCCCAGGGACGCGCTGTATAGCGGAACGGCTTGCTGGTCAGTGCGCCTACCGGGCAAAGGTCGATCACGTTACCGGAGATTTCCGAATCGACGGTTCTTCCGACGAATGTGAGAATCTCGGCAGCCTCGCCACGCCCGGCCATGCCCAATTCCATGATGCCGGCGATCTCCTCTCCGAAGCGCACGCAGCGCGTGCAATGGATGCAACGCGTCATGTCGGTGGCAATCAGCGGGCCAAGGTTTTTATTGACCACGACGCGCTTTTCTTCAGTGTAACGGGAGCCGCTGCTTCCGTACCCGACGGCGAGGTCCTGCAGCTGGCACTCGCCACCCTGATCGCAGATGGGACAGTCGAGTGGATGGTTAATGAGCAGAAACTCCATGACGCCCTTCTGCGCGCTCACCGCGTAGTCGGAATTGGTCTGCACCTTCATGCCGTCCGTGACAGGTGTGGCGCATGCGGGCAACGGCTTCGGCGCCTTCTCCACCTGTACCAGACACATGCGGCAGTTGGCGGCAATGGACAGCTTTTTGTGGTAGCAGAAATAGGGAATGAAAATACCCAGACTGTTGGCCGCTTCCATGACGGTGCGTCCGTTCTCAACCTGAGTTTGCTTCCCGTCGATTTCGATGTTTAGCATAATTCCCTGTTCGTGGAAGACGCGCGCTGCTCGCAATCCTAAGCGGCAACCCGCTCCGGCACAACGATCGAACCTGGTCCCACCGAGCAACGCTTGTGCTCGATGTGATGCTCGAACTCGGCGCGAAAAGTCTTTACGAAAGCGCGAACCGGCATTGCCGCCGCATCACCCAAGGCACAGATGGTGCGGCCCTGAATGTTGTCGGCCAGGTTGAGCAACAAATCGAGATCTTCCATACGCCCCGCCCCGTGCTCGATGCGGTGGATGATGCGATATAGCCAACCGGTGCCCTCACGGCACGGGGTGCACTGACCGCAGGATTCCTCGAAGTAAAAGTAAGCCAAGCGCTCGGCGGCTTTCACCATGCAAGTATCTTCGTCCATGACGATGACCGCGCCGGAGCCCAACATCGAGCCGGCCTTGGCAATGGAGTCGTAATCCATCGCCGTCGCCATCATGACTTCACCGGTCAGCACCGGCATGGAGGAACCGCCGGGGATGACGCTCTTCAGCTTTTTGCTGCCGCGCATCCCGCCTGCCATTTCCAAGAGCGTCGCAAATGGCGTACCCAACTTCACTTCGTAGTTGCCCGGGCGATTCACGTGACCGCTGACGGAAAAGATTTTGGTACCGCCGTTGTTGGGCTTGCCGAGGTTGAGGAACGCTTCGCCGCCTTGGTTGATGATGAACGGCACTGCGGCGAAGGTCTCGGTATTGTTGATGGTCGTCGGCTTGCCATACAGGCCGAAGCTCGCCGGGAAAGGCGGCTTGAAGCGCGGCATGCCTTTCTTACCCTCCATCGACTCGAGCAATGCGGTTTCTTCGCCACAGATGTAGGCGCCGTAACCATGCATGGCATGAAGCTCGAACTCAAACTCGGAGCCGAGTATGTTTTTGCCCAGGTAGCCCGCGCCACGCGCCTCTTCCAGTGCCTCTTCGAAGAGTTCGTAATCCTTCCAGATTTCGCCGTGGATATAGTTGTAGCCGACCTTGATGTTCATCGCGTAAGCCGCGATGATCATGCCTTCGATCAAAATATGCGGGTTGTAGCGAATGATGTCGCGGTCTTTGAACGTGCCTGGCTCGCCCTCGTCGGAATTGCACACGAGGTATTTATCACCAGGAAACTGGCGCGGCATGAAGCTCCACTTGAGACCGGTGGGGAAGCCCGCGCCGCCGCGGCCGCGCAGCGCCGACTTCTTTACCTCGTTGATAATCGCCTCGGGTGTGATCTTGTCGCTGACGATCTTTTTCAGCGCCCGGTAGCCACCGCGCGACTCATAGTCGTCGAGCCGCCAATTGGAGCCGTCGAGATTCCTCATAATAACGGCATCGGGGCCGTAGTCGAGCATCATCAGCCTTTCAGTTCACCAATGAGCGCGTCGAGCTTGTCATTCGACATGAAGCTACACATGCGCTTGTTATTGACCAATAGCACGGGTGCATCGCCACAGGCGCCGAAGCATTCGCCCTCTTTGAGGGTGAACTTCCGGTCTTTGGTAGTTTGATTGAAATCGATGCCGAGCTTCCGCTTAAGGTACTCGGCGGCATCGGCTCCGCCGGACAGGGCGCAGGGTAAGTTGGTGCATACGGTCAGTTTGTACTTCCCGGCGGGCTGCAAATTGTACATGGTGTAAAAGCTTGCCACTTCGTAAACCGCCACCGCAGGCAGGCCCAAATACTGGGCTACAAAATCCATGATCTCAGTCGACAGCCAGCCATGTTCGTCCTGAGCTAAGGTGAGCGCCGACAGCACCGCGGAGCGCTTCTGGTCAGGCGGATACTTGATCATCTCTTTGTCGATTTTCTTTAGCGATTCGGCAGAAAGCATGTCCAACCTTTAACGATCTATTTCTCCAAAAACAATATCCAAGGTCCCGATGATGGCTACGACATCGGCGATCATATGGCCTTTGCACAACTCGTCCATGGCGGCCAAATGCGCGAACCCGGCGGCACGAATTTTTAACCGATAAGGCTTGTTGGCACCATCGGAAATCAAATAGATCCCGAACTCGCCCTTGGGGTGTTCCACGGCGGCATACGCTTCGCCGGGTGGCACGTGAAAGCCCTCGGAGAAGAGCTTGAAGTGATGAATCAACTCTTCCATGTTTTCCTTCATTTCAACGCGCGACGGCGGGGCTACCTTGTGATTGTCGGTGATCACCGGTCCGGGATTGTCGCGCAGCCAGGCGACGCACTGCTTGATGATGCGGTTGGACTGGCGCATTTCCTCGATCCGCACCAGATATCGGTCGTAACAGTCTCCATTGACTCCCACCGGAATGTCGAAATCCATCTTGTCGTAGACCTCGTAGGGTTGCTTCTTGCGCAAGTCCCACTCCACGCCCGAACCGCGCAGCATCGGTCCGGTGAAGCCGAGCGCCTGGGCGCGGTGCGGCGAAACCACTCCGATGCCGACGGTACGCTGCTTCCAGATCCGGTTATCGGTGAGCAACGTCTCGTACTCATCCACATAGCCGGGAAAGCGGTTGGTAAAGTCTTCGATGAAGTCGAGCAACGACCCTTGCCGATTCTTGTTCAGTTCACCTATGGCTTTGTCATTCTTATACTGGGAAAGCTGATACTTCGGCATGCGTTCCGGAAGATCGCGGTACACGCCACCGGGTCTGTAGTAGGCCGCATGCAAGCGCGCCCCCGACACGGCCTCATAACAATCCATCAGGTCTTCGCGTTCACGGAAGCAGTACAGGAACACCGTCATGGCGCCAATGTCGAGGGCGTGCGCGCCAAGCCACAGCAGGTGATTCAAGACCCGCGTGATCTCATCGAACATGACGCGAATGTATTGAGCACGCAGCGGCACTTCCAGCGCGAGCAGCTTTTCGATTGCCATCACGTAAGCATGCTCGTTCACCATCATCGAGACGTAGTCCAGGCGGTCCATATAGGGTACCGATTGGAGGTAAGTCTTATGTTCGGCGAGCTTTTCAGTGGCCCGGTGCAGCAGACCGATGTGCGGATCGGCACGCTGGATCACTTCGCCGTCCAACTCCAACACCAGCCGCAATACCCCATGCGCCGCCGGATGCTGCGGCCCGAAGTTCATGGTGTAGTTTCTAATCTCGGCCATGTTTGCTGATCACCGCCATGTTTGCTGATCACCGCTCGGTTAAGAACGGTGTCTTGACACCCGTGAAACCATGATCCTTCATGCAGGCTAACCCGCGCGAGCCGGTTGGGCCCGCAGGGCGGCCCGGGCTGAAGCTCACGGTGTAGCGTTTAATCGCGGCCATGTTTGCCGTCCGTCTATTTCTCGTTCTGTGCGTAGCTGTCTTCGCGTATGACACGCGGGACGATTTCGCGCGGCTCGATCGTGACCGGCTGGTAGATTACCCGTTGCTGGTCAGGGTCGTAGCGCATCTCTACGGTGCCGGAGAGCGGAAAGTCCTTGCGGAACGGATATCCTATAAAGCCATAGTCGGTCAGAATGCGGCGCAAATCGGGGTGACCTTGAAAGACAATGCCGAACAAGTCGAATGTTTCGCGCTCGTACCAGTTGGCCGAGGGCCAGACTTCCACCACCGAATCGATCATGGCGAAGGCGTCGTCGGCAGCAAAGGCACGCAGCCGCAGTCGCATGTTGTGCTCCATGGAAAGTAGATGGTAGACAACCGCATAACACGGCCCATCCCACCCTTCGTCGCCATAGGCAGAATAATCCACGCCGCACAGATCGATGAGGATACTGAATCTGAAGCCAGGGTGATCGCGCAGCGTCGTAGCAACCTGAACAATATCGGCCGCCTTGATTGTTGCGGTCAGCTCGCCGTGCCGTTCGACCAGCTTCTGCACGCTTGCGCCAAGCTGAACCGTCAGTCGCGAGGACAGCTCCTCATTGGTGAGTGCCATGAAGGGTTATCTCGCGATGGTATTGGTGCGGCGAATCTTATTCTGCAGTTGCACAATACCATAGAGCAGCGCTTCCGCAGTTGGCGGACAGCCGGGGACGTAGATATCGACCGGCACGATGCGGTCACAGCCGCGTACCACGGAGTAAGAGTAGTGATAATAACCACCACCGTTGGCGCACGAGCCCATGGAAATCACCCAGCGAGGTTCGGCCATCTGATCGTAGACTTTGCGTAGCGCCGGCGCCATCTTATTGCACAGAGTGCCTGCCACGATCATCACGTCCGACTGACGCGGACTCGGGCGGAAGATCACACCGAAGCGATCCATATCGTAGCGTGCCGCGCCTGCGTGCATCATTTCTACTGCGCAACAAGCCAGCCCGAAGCTCATCGGCCACAAGGATCCCGTGCGACTCCAGTTGACCAGCGTGTCGACGCCGGTGGTCATGAAACCCTGCCGACTGAGATCATTCGCGCCCATAGAAAGACTCCATTAATACCGTGGCACTCACTCCCACTCCAAAGCACCCTTCTTCCACTCGTATATGAAACCGACGACCAGAACTATCAGGAAGATCATCATGGCAAGGAAGCCGAACCAGCCGATGTCATTCAGGACAATGGCCCAGGGGAAGAGAAAGGCGATTTCCAGATCAAACAGTATGAAGAGGATCGCAACAAGATAGTAGCGAACGTCAAACTTCATCCGCGCGTCTTCGAATGCCTCGAACCCGCATTCGTAGGGTGAGAGCTTTTCGCTATCGGGACGATCGTGCCCCATCACCTTTCCGAGAATAATCCCCAGCGCGGGAAGTATCACCCCGACTGCGAGGCCAACCAGGATGAAAAGAAGGATCGGAAAGTAGTTTTCTAGCATACGCGGCACGGGACTCCACTAAGTCCCGAACGACTGACTATTGCGGCACAGCCCGGCCGCGACCGGCCCCAACAAACGATCAAGACTTACTGCGCTTACGAGGATGGCGAGGCGATACTTCTCGCCTTGTCTTATTGCGCCCACCACATTTTAGAGCATCCTGGCGCTCAGGCGTTCCGGATTGCCGCACTAAAGTTGGTGCCCATGATCAGACTCGAACTGACACGGCTTTCGCCACTGCCCCCTCAAGACAGCGTGTCTACCAATTCCACCACATGGGCAGTGAACGGACTTCGTCTACCAACTGCTTCTACAATTCTCCTAAACGCTGCCCCGCCAGTGACGACTCGGCACTCTGCCCGATGGACGCGCTTATTTTGGAATTTCCTTGGCCTTCGAGTCCGTGTTTTCAGAAGGTTTCGGCGCCGCCGATGGCGCCTGCGGCCCTGCCGTGGCAGGCACGGGTGCCGATTTTTGCTCGATCACTTGCCGATCCATCACCCCTGCCCTGGTACCGTGCTGATAGGAGAAATAAGTCAATGCCAGACTCGTTGCAAAAAAAACCGCCGCCAGCAAGGCCGTCGTGCGGCTCAGAAAATTAGCCGATCCCGATGAGCCAAACAGGCTACCGGCCGAACCGCTCCCGAACGCAGCGCCCATATCCGCACCCTTGCCGTGTTGCATGAGCACCAACCCGATTACGCTGGCCGCTGCAAGAACGTGCAGAACTAGAATTGCAGTTTCCATGGATTCTCAAATGTTCGATGAAATCATTACCGCGACTATTGAACCGCTGCGTGACATATTGCCGCGAACTCTCCGGCATCGAGCGAAGCGCCGCCAACCAGCCCGCCATCAACATCGGGCAAAGAGAATAATTGTGCCGCATTTGCTGCCTTCACGCTACCCCCGTAGAGCACTTGCAGTCTCTGCGCGAGCGCGGCATCGAGGTGGGAGAGCCGTGCACGGATGAAGTCATGCACTTGCTGCACCTGCTCCGGTGCGGCCGTGCGGCCAGTACCGACGGCCCATACCGGTTCGTAGGCGATGACGGCCGAAGCCAGCGCAGGGATTCCTGCGCGCCCCAATACCGCTTCCAATTGCCTGCCGACGACTTGCATGGTCATGCCAGTCTCGCGTTCTTCGAGGGTTTCACCACAACATAGGATCGGTCTGAGTCCGGCGCCGTGGGCAGCAACAAACTTTTCAGCCACGATCGCGTCCGTGTCCCCGAACAGCGCGCGACGTTCCGAGTGGCCGACGATCACATAGCGGCAGCCGAAATCGTGCAGCATGAAGGCAGATACTTCGCCGGTGTAGGCGCCTTTGCTAAATTGACTGACGTTTTGCGCACCCCACGCAACCGCTGTGCCCTGGAGTAAATCCCGCATTTGAGCGAGGTAGGGGAACGGGGCACAAACTGCCGCAGCGCTCCGCTTCCGCCCCCCAAGGCCGGACAGCAATGCCTGCAACAGCGCCGAATTTTCCTGCAGGTTGCCGTGCATCTTCCAGTTACCTACGACGAGTTTTTCGCGCATGAAAGCCTTCCCAAAGGTGGCCGGGATTGTAAAGTGGCGTCCACGGTCGGTCAATGCCGGAAGCCCACAGGGCAAGGCTTGATTTCAGCCCTCAGTTTTCGGCGCTACGAAATTATGACAACCGGGGAGAAAGCATCGCCTGCGATGTAATGATTCCGTAACACTTTGTTCTTACTCTACATGGGAGTTAACGACTTTTCCCTTTTACAGTCAGGAGCTAACTAAATGAATTGGCGTGAAAATATTATCAAAATAGCGGCGACCGCGGTGTTTGCCGGAGGCGCGATAGCTGTCGCGTCCCAGGCTGTTGCGCTGGACATTACTGGGGCCGGCGCAACATTTCCCTACCCCGTTTACGCAAAGTGGGCCGAGGCCTACAAGACGAAGTCGGGCATCGCGCTCAACTACCAATCGATCGGCTCCGGCGGTGGCATTAAGCAAATCCAGGCCAAGACGGTGGATTTCGGCGCGTCCGATATGCCTCTCAAGCCCGAGGACATGGAAAAAGATGGCTTGACGCAGTTCCCCACGGTAATCGGCGGTGATGTGCCGATCGTCAACTTGAAAGACGTGAAGTCCGGTGATCTCAAACTCACGGGCCCGGTCATTGCGGATATTTATCTCGGCAAGATCACCAAGTGGAACGACCCCCAAATCGCCGCGCTGAACAAAGGTATTACCCTGCCGGACCAAGATATTACCGTTGTCCATCGCTCCGACGGCTCCGGTACCACTTTCATCTGGACTAACTATCTGTCCAAGGTGAGTCCGGACTGGAAATCCAAGGTTGGAGAAGGTACTGCCGTGGCTTGGCTCACGGGTGTGGGGGGCAAGGGCAATGAAGGCGTGGCCTCGTACGTACAGCGCATCGCGGGAGCCATTGGCTATGTGGAGTACGCCTACGCATTGCAGAACAAGATGACTACAGTCAGCGTCCAGAACCGGAATGGTGAGTTCGTTCAGGCGAACGCAGAGAGCTTCAAGACCGCCGCTGCCAATGCCGACTGGAGCAAGGCGCCAGGCTTCTATCTCATACTGACCGACCAAGCGGGCAAGGGAGCGTGGCCGATCAGCGGCGCCACCTTTATCCTGATGCATAAGGTTCAGGCCAAACCCGAGACAGCGAAGGAAGTGCTGAAATTCTTCGATTGGGCCTACTCTGAAGAGGGCGACAAACTTGCCTCTAACCTCGATTACGTGCCACTCCCCGGCCCGGTGATAGAACAAATCAGGAATGCCTGGAGAACCCAGATCAAAGATGCCAGCGGTAAGGCGATCTGGTAGTTCCGTCAAGCGTCAGTCGACTCAGAAGCAAGGGCCCTCCGGCACTTGCTTCCATTCGGCCCGGAGGGCCGCTTTTCCAAATTGAAAACCGATCATGTAACCAGCGAAAACGTATCGACTCCTATCCCCGCGCCCCTTGAAAAGGTGTAAGAATGAGCACCCTCGGCGGTAACACCATTCATAGTCCCTACATCGAAAAGGAAGGCACGGTGGAGAAAGCGCTGGAGCAGCGTCTGCGCAAGCTAAGAGTTCAGGACTATGTGTTTCAAAAGGCTACACTGGTCTTCGCGCTTCTGGTTTTGCTGCTGCTTACCGCGATCATCGCTTCGTTAGTGGCGGGTTCCTGGCCGACTTTTCGCACTTTCGGTCTGCACTTCTTGATCAGCACCGAGTGGAACCCTGTTACCCAACGCTTCGGCGCGGGCAACGCCATCTACGGTACGGTCGTCAGTTCATTTATCGCCCTGCTGATCGGCATTCCGGTGAGCTTCGGCATTGCCCTCTTTCTCACCGAGCTTTGTCCTCCCTGGCTGAAGCGCCCGCTTGGCACCGCGGTCGAACTGCTTGCCGGTATCCCGAGCATCATCTACGGCATGTGGGGACTGTTCGTCTTCTCGCCGATCTTTGCCGAATACATCCAACCGGCCCTCAGCAATACGCTCGGTCGTATTCCCATCATCGGCGCCATGTTCCGGGGACCGCCAATGGGCATCGGCATGCTCTGCGCGGGCGTGATTCTCGCCATCATGGTCATCCCGTTCATTGCCTCGGTGATGCGCGATGTCTTTGAAGTGGTGCCGCCGGTGCTCAAGGAGTCGGCCTATGGGATCGGTGCGACGACATGGGAAGTGGTGCGTAACATCGTCCTGCCCTACACCAAGGTGGGCGTCATCGGTGGGATCATGCTGGGCCTCGGCAGAGCACTAGGCGAAACCATGGCGGTAACCTTCGTTATCGGCAATGCGCATCGGATCAGCGCTTCGTTATTCGAACCCGGTAACAGCATTGCTTCCACGCTGGCTAACGAATTCGCCGAGGCCGGCAACGACTTACACATCTCTTCATTGATCGCGCTCGGTCTGTTGCTGTTTGTAATCACCTTCATCGTGCTCGCCTGCGCCAAGTTATTGCTGCTGCAGCTGGGCAAACAGGAAGGAACGAAAACCTGATGTCCTTGACCACGCCCGCTGGCGATCCGCTCTACCGCAAGCGTCTGATCATGAACCGCCTGAGCCTCACCTTGGCGTTGCTTGCGATGGGCGTTGGGATGTTCTTTCTGGGGTGGATTCTCTATACCCTGTTCCTCAAGGGCCTGAGCGGAGTGAACCTGGCGTTGTTTACGCAGATGACACCTCCGCCGGGCAGCAAAGGCGGCATCGCCAACGCCATCTACGGCAGTCTGATGATGGTCGGCATGGCGACTCTGATAGGCACACCTATCGGTATTCTCGCCGGCGTGTACCTAGCAGAGTACGGCCAGTTCGGCTGGGTCGCGCCGGTCACCCGTTTCATCAACGACATCCTGTTGTCTGCGCCGTCTATCGTGATCGGCTTGTTCATCTACACTGTCTATGTGGCCAAGGTCGGACACTTCTCGGGGTGGGCGGGCTCCCTTGCGCTTGCTTTGCTCGCCATCCCCGTGGTGGTCCGTCAAACCGAAAACATGCTGCGATTGGTTCCCAGCAGCATGCGTGAAGCGGCCGCAGCGCTGGGCGCGCCGCGGTGGAAAGTCATCATTATGATCGCACTGCGCGCGGTGAAAGGCGGCGTGTTGACCGGCGTGCTCCTCGCGCTGGCGCGCATTAGCGGCGAGACTGCACCGTTGCTTTTCACAGCACTCAACAACCAGTTCTGGAACGCCAATCTCAACTCGCCCATGGCCAACCTGCCGGTGGTGATATTTCAGTTCGCCATGAGCCCGTACGAGAATTGGCAAGTACTCGCCTGGGCCGGAGCACTGCTCATCACGCTATCGGTCTTAGCTCTCAACATTATCGCCCGCACGCTCTTCGCCCAGCGCAACCGGGGCTAACCATGATTGCCAGGGAAGCCATGAAGATCAACGATGCCACCCTTACCAATACCCCGCAGAAGATCAGGGTACGCAAGCTCAATTTCTTCTACGGAAAATTCCAAGGGCTAAAGAACATCGACCTCGACGTCGCGCAGAACAAGGTGACCGCGTTTATCGGGCCTTCGGGGTGCGGCAAGTCGACTTTGCTGCGCACTTTCAACCGCATGTACGATCTCTACCCGGGGCAGAAGGCCGAAGGCGAGATCGTACTGAACGGCAAGAACGTTCTCGATCCGGACCAGGATTTAAACTCCCTGCGCGCAAAAGTGGGCATGGTGTTCCAGAAGCCAACGCCGTTCCCGATGTCAATTTATGACAACATCGCGTTCGGGGTGCGGCTATACGAACGACTCCCCAAGCACGACATGGACGACCGCGTGGAATGGGCACTGAAAAAGGCGGCGCTTTGGGAGGAAGCTAAGAATAAGTTGAAGCAAAGCGGCTTGTCGCTGTCTGGCGGACAACAGCAGCGGCTGTGCATCGCCCGCGGAGTAGCGGTCAAACCGGAAGTGCTTTTGCTCGATGAGCCCACGTCGGCTCTCGATCCGATCTCCACTGCAAAAATCGAGGAACTGGTCAGCGAACTGAAGAACGAATACACCATTGCCATCGTGACGCACAATATGCAACAGGCAGCACGGGTTTCGGATTTCACCGCTTACATGTATCTGGGTGAACTGGTCGAGTTCGATGCTACGGATACGATCTTTATCAAGCCCAAGCGCAAAGAAACGGAAGATTACATCACGGGTCGCTTCGGTTAAGTCGCCCGTAAGCTGACAACCGTCAAGCCGATGCTCGCTTGCTTCTCGTGCGTCCGAGGATTGACCTAGGCCGCGTCGCTTGCTTCGCTGCTAGCGCTATCTATCCACCATTCTGTGGATAACCTTGCGCTAAAGCCGTATCGACGGTCTCCGAATCCCACCTCGAGCATAGAGTTAGTTTAGGTTGCCTATAAATTCAGCGGCGGCGCCCCTGGTCGTGAATTGACGGAAATAGGCTCTCTAGGACTTTGGCCCTAGCCCAGACGTCGTCGCGCGCGGGCAGTTCCGTCGACCCACCCCGCGCCTGACGGAGAGCTGTTCTCAGGGGTCGTTCAAGCTTTCTTCCACTGTTTGAACTCGCGCTTGGGTGGCGGCAGCGGCCTTTTCCGTTCCGTATGAGCCAGCCAGCCGTGCGGTCACTTAGCCCTCGCGCTCCTGCACTGCGGCGGAAACGGAACTGAGCTTTCTAAACCGAGGCCAAACCGAGCCCGCGGGTGGGAACGACAAGCTATTCGAGCGGCGCAAATCGCAGAAGCTTTTTGGTTTATACTACGCAAACTAGCGACAGCCGTTTTTGGCCGTTTAGGCAGTTACTAGAAAATAAACATAACGCTCCGGCGGCCGACCGTATGGAGATCTCGCGCGATTTGCGTACTTTCGTTTGTTGATTGTTCGCTGAAAATTGCACTTGCATACTCTTCACATTGTACGCCACTCGCCCATTTCCCCATCCGAAGGAGCCACGCATGACTGCCATCAAAAAGGCCCGCAAGTATATGGTTGCCAATCCGCAGACGGAATCGACGCAAACGCTGACTCGGTTGATTCTCGCGTTGGAGGCTGATGAACCGTTCGTGCTACGCGATCTCTACAAACTCGATTACGACACCTTCCTGCTCGCGCTCGGAGTGATGAAGGATTGGCGCCTCGACCGATACTACACTGGCAAGGGATTGCTGTTGGATTTGACACTGCATCTGACTGAGGCAACGCACTAAGTCGGGTGCACCGCCGCCGCAGCTCAGCCGAGGCTATTGCGCGCTACAGGAGGTGACACAACAGCGCCAGCGACCCGACGATGAATGTCAGGTAGCCCGCCGTTACGCCAAGGATAGCCAGCTGCTCATAGCGTGCCGCACCGGCGCTGGCCACACGAGTCGGCTGATCGAGGCTGCGAAAAGCAACGCTATGGAGCAGCGGGGCGAGGCGGCGCGCTTGCGCAGCCTTGCATTTGTTGTGATTCGATCATCGCGCACCCTCTAGTTGAGGGGACCGAGAAAACCCCCTCAGAAATTCTGAAGCCTATACCCGGTGTAGACGATCATGGGTGACGGGATTTACGGTTTGACGCCCGTCAACGCTTTGGGGACCGACTAACTCCTGCCACTGTGCAATCGCGCCGTGGAGTGCTCCGCCGAGCCTTGGGAGATGGTCGCTTCTGCGGTCCCGCGGAATCCGCCACACCTTCACCTCGCGCTGCCGTTTTGCCGGAATCAAACCGATCGTCGTAATCTTTGCTGTGAAGCTGCTTCCCGCAAAGCAAACGAGGTTTCTATTTTTTGCTGTCTCGACGCCACGCGAGGAGGAGTCAGCGCAACGATCGTGGCGCCGACCGAATTTCGAATCGGCGATAGTGTTTTGCGTTGATCGCGGTGACGGTGTGGGCGCTACCGATCAGCATCGTCGCCGGCCTGTTCGGGATGAATGTGGAAGGATCCCGCTGGCTCGGTATGCTTTCTAATTCTGGACCGTGATGGCGATTGCTATTTCGTTCACCGCTGGCGCCGGATGGTTCGCATTCCGAGCGAGGCGGGAGTAGTTACCTGCCACCCGGCGACCAGCCCGAGGAAGCCTGCGCCGAGTCGGTGTGGAGAGATCCAAATTAGCTGCGACCATGGCTTACATCGTAGAAAACCCAGGTCGAGATTGATGGGCACTGACGCGCCAGGCAGCGATGTGCCTGCGATGCAGTCTCCCGTGGCGCAATTGCAGGCCGCCCGGTCACCGCATGCCACCGCCTGATCGGGGCGTTTAACTTCCCTGAAAAAAAATCGACACGAGATAGTAATGCGGCCGGAGTAAGGTCTAGAGCTTCGGTCGCACCACGCTTAGCAAACAAATCGAGTCCCCGATGCAGAATCCTGAAAAGTGGGCCGCGGGCTCACCCAGGCTGTTCATCAAGGCGACGCCTCGGCACGGGGGTGACGTTCGCAGCATCGGCGTTGGGCCTGCGCGCTTGCCTGGGGCGCCGATACGGCGAACGAGCAGTCGCTTACACCGGCGACTATCGGCTCGGCCAAAGATCGGCCATTGATGCCATCCGCATCGCGACTGGCGACTTCATCGCCCAGCGTCGCAATCACCTGGAGCCTTATCGACCGCCCGGCCAGAATGGTGGTCGACTATTCCGTGCACGAGAATTCCGCAGCGTTGGGCGTATTGTCGGACCCACGGTTTCGCCGAGAACGACTTCGCCACACGCATCGATCTCGCTGGATTGCATCCCGGTCCGGAGATTCATTACCGTGTCTGGTATGAAAGCCTGGAGCACAGGCGCGCAACCAGCGAGCCCCTTTGGGGCCAGTTTTAAGACGCGCCTAGCTCACCGCAGAGAGCTGCGCTTCACCTTTTTCCGGCGACGAGGCCGGCCAGGGCTGGGGCATCAATCCGGACCCGGGAGGCTATCGATCGTGTCTACGAAGCCATGCGCCGACTCCATCCGGACTTCTTCATCCATTCAGGTGACCAGATTTGCGCCAATGGCGTGCTGGCAGCGCAGTCCGACACGGTAGATAGCAAGTCGTTTTGTCCGGTTTTCGCAGCACATGAATTGTCCGGTGTTTTGTTGGCGCAGCAATCCCAGCGCATCCACGCTGCTGCCTTCCGTTTGGTGTTGAGTTGCTTGCCTTTGGCGTCGTAGCGGGCTAGACCGCGCGGGCCGTGGAAGATGGCGAGAGTGCGGTCGGGGTATTCCTGTACGCGCACGATCACCGCCTGCACGCCGAGGAAGCTCGGCATGGTGCCTTCCACCGCGACAAAGAAAGCCGAGTAGATCGTGTTATCGGCATCACCCATGGTCACGATCAAGTCCCATTTGGCCCCCGGCACCCATTCATGCCGCGAGCATCATGCCCGGTAGCGGGCGGCGCTCGCGGCCTTTGCGATGGGCGCCGCGCCGCTTGGCCTTCGCTACCAGGCCGCCCGCCTGCAGCGCCCGCTTGGTCGACGTGTAGGAGCGGGCGATCCGATGCACTTCCCTGAACTTCTCATGGACGTGCTTGGCGGTGAACCCGGCATAGCGACTGCGATACAATTCCTGCACCTTGAATACCTGATCGACTGGCGCCCGCCGCGCCGAGACCCCCGTGAAGTCTGTAACCGATCCTTTCCCCATGAGCACTGCCCTTAGGGTCTATAGCCATCGCTCAAAGTTTTCAGGAAAGCGAGGACATCGCGAATCTCGGCCTCGGAAAGCGAGGGTTCCTCGCCCGGCCGCTGACCAAACGGCGCCTCCATATTGACATTGCCTCGGTATTGAGCGGGCAGATCGTCGAACTTGCGCACGCCGCCATCCGCCGCGCGGGGATACCATTTCTCGGGATGGGTGTCGCGCTGGGCATAAAACCGCAGCACCTCCTCCACGGTGTGGAACACGCCGTTGTGAAAAAAGGTCCCGCGCATGGCCACGTTGCGCAGCGTTGGTGTTCGGAACAATCCACAGTATTCCTTGTGCCCGACGAAATCCTTGCGCTCGGGGCCGCATAGTCCGAGATCGAAATACTGCGGATCTGCATTGGCGGCAATCTCATTGTTGCGCGGCGCTCCCAGCGCGATGTACCCGAAGTCGGTGAATTGCGGGAAGGCGCCTCCGCGGCTGATCGCGCTCGGGTGGCAGAGCGCACAATTGCCCTTGGCCCGACTATTGAAGAGCGCCAGGCCGCGCTGCTCCTGTTCGGTCAACTTCGCTGTGCCGCGCAGGAACGCGTCGTACTTGCTGCTGTAGGGATAGAACTCGGCAGGCTCTTCCTGAAATACCTCCAGCGCCATCAGGACCCAGTGAAACGCGGCCCGTTCGTCCTCGAAGATACCTTGCCCGAATGCTTCACGGAAGCGATCGGCGTAGGCGGCGTTGCGCAGCCTACGCACCACCTCTCCCGGACTTTTGTTGGCCATTTCGTGGGCAGAGAGCAGAGGAATACGCGCCTGATCGTGGCTCGAGCTGGCGCGTCCATCCCAAGTGCGACCGCCCGTCGGACCCGCATCGATGCTGTCATCGCCGTCGTCTTCGTGGTGGTGCTCGGAAAACGGCGGGATATTCTGCATGTAACGAAGCGAGGGCACGGCGCGGCTGCCCGGCCGCTGCATGTCCTCTCCCCCAGGCTGAGCGGATTGGGCATTGGGCGGTCCGTAGGCGTGGTCCGGGCTGTGGCAGCTGGCGCATGCGAGCCGGCCAGAAGCAGACAGCGAGGGATCGAAGAACATAGCTCGGCCCAGTTCCGTCAGCGCAGCGACGGACGGCCGCTTCCTGAGGCCGGGCGCGTAGACGGCAGTGGGGTACACCGCGCGATGCGGCGCTGCTCCGGAGCCAGGCTCACCGGTGGGTGCGGCGCCGAAGCTGCTTACGCCGACTCCGACAATCGCAATCAGTGCTGCGATGACAAACGGCTTGATGTGCGAAGATTGGCCTTGGTGCATGGAAGGATGCGGCTTCGGGTGCGGATGGTCTTGGTTATCAGATAAATAAGCCCCCGAGGCTAGGGCCGGAATATAACAGGAAAGTGGCATGGCCAGTGACCCGGCGAGAACATCGCTGCAACTAGACGATTTCCATTCAGGGTGCCACGACATTGTCGCAAAGCGTCGTCAAAATGGTATCCGCATTCCCGTCCATCTAGATCCAATTCAACAATGAAGGAGATTCCTGTGAATCGCATTTTCCGCCTAGCGGCGCTCGCGGTATTGACGGCCCTGGCGTTGAGCGCCTATGGAGACAATACGACGGGCCGCGCGAGCTCCCAAGTTCAGCAGGACGTTCAGCAAAAGGGTGAGCCGCGCGGAAGCCAATGGGGCCGCGATCTCGACGGCCCCAGGCACCGCCGAGGGCTCGACAAGATCAAGACCGTGGTCATCATCTATGCCGAGAACCGTGGCTACGATAGTCTCTACGGATTGTTCCCGGGCGCGAACGGCATCAGGCAGCTGCACAAGAAGAAGTACGCCGCGCAGAAGGACTTCGACGGCTCCACCCTGCCTGTGCTGCCTCCGACCTGGGGCGGCATGACCGCCCCGGGTCAGAGCCCTGTGGTCACCCAGGCTCAGACCACCGGCCTGCCGAATAAACCGTTCGCGATCGACAATGACTTCGGTCTGCCCACCTCTGTCATCACACGGGATCTGGTGCACCGCTTCTACAATAACCAGATGCAGATCGACAGTGGCAAGAATGACAAGTTTGCGGCCTATTCGGACGCGGGGGGCTTGGTAATGGGTCACTACGATGGATCCGAATCCGACATGGCCCTGTGGAAGATCGCCAAGAAATATGTACTGGCGGACAACTTCTTCATGGGCGCCTTCGGCGGTTCGTTCCTCAATCACCAATACCTGATCTGCGCCTGTGCGCCGCAGTATCCGAACGCCGATGCACCCGAATCGCCGGCCAAGAATTCGATCTCCGCCATCGATGTTGACGCCGAAGGCAACTTCGTCCGCCTCACCCTGGCGGCAACGTCGCCCGCCTCGGTGCTCGATGGTCCAGCGGTTTATTTGAAAGACGGCACGCTCACCCCGGCAGATGCAAAGGGTATGTTCTATGCTGTGAACACCATGCAGCCGCCCTACCAGCCTAGCGGCAACCCCCCGACAAGCACGGACAGCACCTTGATGTTCAGCGACCCGACCAAGGCAAACACGCTGCCGCCGCAGGCGCAGACCAACATCGGTGACCTGTTGTCGGCGAAGCGTGTCTCGTGGGCTTGGTATGCTGGATCGTGGAATGCCGCGTTGGCGGATGGAGAGCAACCCGCCGCAACTACGCGAGCGGTCATCTATACCAACCCCGTGCAATTCCAGGCGCACCACCATCCGTTCAATTACTACGCTGAGTTTGACCCCGTCGCGCATGCCAGCGATCGCGCCCAACATCTGAGAGACTACACGGACTTTGTTGCTGCTGCCGAAGCGGGGACGCTGCCAGCGGTGGCCTTCTACAAACCTCAGGGCAACTTGAACCAACATGCGGGCTATGCCGATGTGGCCGGCGGCGACGCGCACCTCGCCGAGGTGATAGGCGCGCTAAAGCAGAGCCCGCAATGGAAGCACATGCTGATTATCCTGACCTACGATGAAAACGGGGGCTTCTGGGATCACGTAAGGCCGCCCAAAGGTGATCGCTGGGGTCCTGGCACACGTGTACCTACGATCATCGTCTCGCCGTTCGCCAAGCGAGGATACGTCGATCACACCCAGTACGACACGGCCTCGATTCTGCGCTTCATCACCCGACGCTTCGACTTGCCGTCACTGCCCGGCCTTGTCGAGCGCGACCGGGCGCTCGCTCACAGTGGCTACAAGCGCATGGGCGATCTCACAAATGCGCTGGAGTTGTCGCGCTAGCCCAAGTGTGGAAGTTAGGCTAGCGATCAGTCTGATTAGTCATCGCTGACGCCGAAGCGGCCCTCGGTATTCGACGCAGCGGTGCCTCGCTGGCTGTCATGGCTTGGGCTTTTTGCTTGTGTCGAGGCGTCGATGGCGCGGCCTCGATCAACAATCGGGTCCGGAGCATTCCACCCCCGCCTTCCCGCTTCGCTTAGAACTTCCCAAGCGAACCGGCCGGACCAGGAAAGGGAAATGCGCGGACACCTGTTCAATCCGCTACTAAGCGGTAGCCCACTCCGATTTCGGTGATCAGATATCTCGGCCTGCTTGGATCGGGCTCCAGCTTCTGCCGCAGTTGCTTCATGTAGACGCGCAAATAGTGGCTCTCCCGCTCGTAGGCCACACCCCACACTTCGACCAGCAATGCGCGCTGCGTGAGCACTCGCCCCGGGCTCTTGGCGAGTAGCGCGAGCAGCGAAAACTCAGTAGGCGTCAAGCGCACTTGCTCACCGCCTCGGCTCACCCGGCGCGCCTCCAGATCGATCTGCACCTCCCCGAGGCGAACCAACGGCGATGCGCCTGGCGTGTGCGGCCGCGCCAGATGGCGCAGCGCCGCGCGAATACGCGCTTTCAGTTCCTGCACCCCGAAAGGCTTGGTCAAGTAATCGTCGGCGCCCATGTCGAGCGCCCTGACCTTTTCGTCCTCCTGAGTTCTCGCCGTCACGACGATGATCGGGTTGCGGGTCCAG
>Ga0209118_1000485_pt1 | contig 21918 bp, 26 predicted proteins | sample BlaSpr_A8_Ref_M1_FD_187988 | JGI IMG/M metagenome (GOLD analysis project Ga0209118, IMG submission 187988) | Forest soil microbial communities from Thunder Bay, Ontario, Canada - Black Spruce, Ontario site 2_A8_Ref_M1 (SPAdes) (version 2) | ecosystem: Environmental > Terrestrial > Soil > Boreal...
CGACGTGCAGAAGGCGTACCAGGCGTACCTGGCCCAGCGGGTGCCCAACGACCAGCAGCTGCTCACCGAGAGCCCGATCCAGGTCCAGTACCGCATCCTCAACGACACCTCGGGCGGCAACATGACCTTCGTCGGCAGCGCGGCGGCGTACGTGGCGCCTCGACTTGACGAGGCGAAGATCCGCTCACAGATCGTTGGCCGGCCCCTGGCCCAGGCGCGCTTCTACCTGGAGCGGCTGCCGATCCGCTCGGTGGCCATCAAAGAGCAGCCGATGTCGCTGCCTCTCATGCCGCTGTTGATCGGACGCATCTCGCTGCATTACATCGTTCAGTCGGGGGTGCCCGCGCCAACGACGGCTGGAACCGCCACACCCTCGCCATCGCCTCACCCATCGCCCTAGTGCGGGTGATGGCGGTCGACCCCGGGTCGAAGCGGGTCGGCCTCGCCGTGAGCGACCCGACCGGCACGATCGCGCAGGCGCTGGCCACGGTCCCGGCGGAGCCGGCTGACACGCTCCCAGCTCGGCTTGCCGAGATCGCGAAGGCGCAGGATGCGCAGCGCATCGTCGTGGGGCTTCCGCTGCGACTCGACGGCACCCACGGACCTGAGGCCGCGGCGGCCCGCCGGCTGGCGCACGGTCTGAGGCAGGCGTCGGGCCTCCCCGTGGCACTGGTCGATGAGCGTCTCACCACGGCGGCGGCCGAGCGCTCGCTGATTGCCGGTGGGGTCAGGCGAGAAAAGCGGCGCCTGAGCGTCGACCGGGTGGCGGCGACCCTGCTGCTCCAGGGCCACCTGGACAGCCGGGCGCGCGCAGGGCGCTCTAGCTGATGCGTACGCAGGGCGCGTAAGAAAAAGTCTTGGCGGCTGACGATTCCGAGCCCATAACCCTGATCGACGAGACCGGCGTCGAACGCAAGTTTCGACTGCACGACGCCTTCGACGTGCAGGAGGTCCACTACTACCTGGTCGAGGCCGCCGACGATCCCTCCCAGGTGCTGCTGCTGCGCGAAACCGGCGGAGGCCTGGAGACGGTCGATGGTGACGAGTTCAAGCGGGTGATGACGGCGCTCGAGGAGGACGAGGTCGAGTGAAGCGGCTTCTCGTCGTCCTCCTGGTCATCTTGATCGCCGGGTTCGGGACGTCGCGCGGCCTCGATTGGTGGAGTCTCAACGTGAACACTCCGATCTCGCCGACCAGCCACGCGGTCGTGTTTCACGTCGACCCGGGCGAAACCCCGACGCAGATCGGGCAGGACCTGTTCAACCTCGGCCTGATTCGCAACACCATCGCCTTCGACCTGTACACGCGCTTCACGAGCGCGGGGCCGAAGCTTGAAGCCGGCGTGTTCGTCCTCGACACCAACATGTCGCTGGCCCAGATCGTGAGCGCCCTGCAACATGGAAAGGCCAATCAGAAGTCCATCACTTTCCCCGAGGGCTTCCCAATTCGAGAGCAGGCGAAGGTGGTCGAGAGCAAGGGGGTCGGCACGGCCGCCGACTACATAACTGCCGCCAAAGACCCCACGTGGCGATCGATCTACACCTTCTTGCCCTCGCAGCCCGGCAACCCCGATGCGCCTTTCGAGGGCTACCTGTTCCCGGACACCTACCTCATCGACCCGGCAGCCGGAGTGAAGGGTCTGATCAAAGAACAGCTCGACCAGTTCAGCGTCGTCTTCTCACCCGACCTGCGCGCGCAGATCGCCAAGGCCACGCCGGCGCGTCCGGCGGAATCAATCCAGTCGATCGTGATCCTGGCCTCGATGGTGGACCGTGAAGCGAACGCCACCACGGCGACCGATCGGGGCAACGTGTGCAGCGTTTATTACAACCGGCTCAAGATCGGCATGACGATGGGCGTGGACGCCACGCTTCTCTACGCGTTGGGAAGGCTTTCTCCCGAGCCGACGGGCACGGAGCTGCAGCTCAACACGCCCTACAACACGCGCACCCACGCCGGACTGCCGCCTGGACCCATCAGCAACCCGGGCAAGGCGGCCCTGCTCGCGTGCATCAACCCTCCGCAAACCCAGTACCTCTTCTATTTCACCGACCGGCAGCTGGTCACGCATTTCGAGACCAACCAGCACGACTTCGACAGCGACATCCAGAAGTACGGCGTGAGCGGAAGCTGAAGGTTTACCTGCTCGGCCACCAGATTTCCTACTCGCGCAGTCCCGACATGCAGAACGCGGCCTTTCGCGCGCTGGGCCTGGACTGGACGTACGAGCTCCTGGACGTGTCGCCCGCAGACCTTCATGCGGCGATGACCGGCTTGCGCCGCGAAGGCGTGGCGGGGGCCAACGTCACGATTCCCCACAAGCAAGATGTGCTGCAGCTCATCGACGGGCTCGATGCCGAGGCGCTGAAGGCGCGCGCCGTCAACACGATCGTCAACGATGGCGGCAGGCTCGTCGGATCGAACACGGATATCGCCGCGATTCGTGACGCCATCGCGAACGTGGGGGTTGAGCCCAAAGGCGCGAACGTTGTCGTTTTCGGCGCTGGTGGCTCGGCTCGTGCTGCGTCGGTGGCGCTCGAAGGGGCCCACGTGACATTCGTGTCCCGGCACCCGGATGAGACCGACCTGCCCGGACGCGTCATCGGATGGGACGACGCATCGCTCCACGGCCTGGTCAGGGCGGCCGGCCTGCTGATCAACGCCACGCCGCTCGGCCGGCGCGACGAGATGCCGGTTCGCCCCGCCGCGCTGCCGCGCGACGGAGCTGTGATCGACCTCGTGTACGTCACGGGCGGCACTCCGTTGGTGCGGAAGGCGCGCTCGCTGGGGTTACGCACGGGCGACGGCTGGGAGATCCTGCTCGCGCAAGGGGTCAGGTCATTCGAGGCGTGGACCGGTCAGCCCGCGCCGGTGAGCGCGATGCGCGAGACTCTGCAGCCGTGAACGGGGTCTCGTTGTTCCCGCTGCTCTGGGCCGTGGTTGGCGCCGCGGCCGGCTGGCTCGTGCGCTGGGGCTCGGTGCGCCTGGCGCGACTGGAAGGCCTGGAGCCGGGCAGCAAGAGGTGGCAGGTCCTGGGGCCGCCGATCCTCTGCGCGATCGTTTTCGGTGTGTTCGCGACGGAACCGGTGTCATTCCAGTACCTCGCTCTCCTCAGCGTGTTCGTACTGGTGCTCGTGCAGGTGATCTTCTTCGACATGGAGCACCGCCTGATTCTCGACCGCGTGATGTTTCCGGCGATGGCGCTGGCATTGATCGTGAGCCTCTTTCATCAACCCTGGTGGGCCGGTATTGCGACCGGGTTGGCGGCGGGGCTGTTGTTTCTGCTCCTTGCCCTCGTCGGCTCCGCAATCTTCAAAGCTGAAGCGCTTGGTTTTGGCGACGTCAAGCTGGCGCTGTTCATGGGCCTGCTGCTGGGCCCGCTCCCCACGATCACTGCGCTCTTCTATGGCGTGTTCCTGGCCGGGGTCGTCTCGGTCGGCTACATCATCTGGCACCGGTCGCTGAAGGGGTCGATCGCGTATGGGCCTTACCTGGCGGCTGGCGCGCTGATCGTTCTCTATCAGGTGGGTAGAGGACAATAGGCGGCCATGAGCAATCTACTTCCCGGAGAAAACCTGATCCTGAAGGACCACCCGCACTGGGTGGTACTGATCAAATCGATCTGGCTGCCCATCGTTGCGGTGGTCCTGGTCGTCATCGCCGATTTCACAATCCTCCTCAACAACTACAACTCGTGGAACCTGCCCCTGCACTTCCGCACATATCTCACGCTGGCCGTGCTGGCGCTTGCTCTTCTCTGGCTGATCGGCGTATGGATCCGCTGGCAGTCGACCACGTACACCCTGACCGACCAGCGCATCAAGATCGAGACCGGCGTTTTGGGCCGGCAGGAGAAGGTCATCCCCATCGACCGGATCCAGGACTGCACCACCAGGATGTCGGTCGTGGGGCGGATGCTTGGGTATGGCCGGGTCGAGATTGATGCGGCGGGCGCGCAGGGCGCCGAGGTACTCAACCACCTGCCGAACCCCGGCACATTCCGTGACCAGGTGTTCATGCAGTCGGAGAAGCGGCGAGGCGGAGGCACGCCTTCGGCGCCGTCGGCGATGCCGGCGAATCCGAGCGGCCTCTAATTCTCCGTCCGCTGGCGCTCGTCGGCTTCATGGGTTCCGGTAAGACGCTCGTGGGTGCTGTCGTCGCCGAGCGCGCGAAGGCGACTTTTCACGACCTTGACTCGATGGTCGAACACGAAGCCGGGATGACGATCCCCGAGATCTTCGCGACCGAAGGCGAGCCCGCGTTTCGCTCGTTGGAGACGCGAGTGCTGCCTCACGCGCTGAAGCCGGGCGCCGTCGTGGCACTTGGCGGTGGCTCGCTGATCGACGACGGTAACTGGCGCCTGGTGGACAGCATGGCGTACACCGTCTACCTCGAGGTTCCTTTCGAAACCATGTGGCAGCGAATCCAGGCCCGGCCCGGAAGACCGCTCGCCTCAGGGCGCTCTCGTGAGGAGGTACTCTCACTCTTCGAGCGGCGCAGGCCGCGCTATGAGCAGGCCGCGCATCGCGTCGACGGCGATCGACCGGCCGAGGTGGTCGCGGATGAGGTGATCAAGCTTTGGTCCGCCTGATCCTCGACTCCCCCAGCGGGAGCTACCCGGTGGTGATCGGCAGCAACATCCACCGCGAGCTGCGGGGCGTCGTGGCGCGAATGGATCCCACCGGCGTGGCGATCATCACCGACTCAAACGTCAGGCCGTGGGCGGTCAAGGTCTCGAAGTCGATCAAGCGCGCCGGTCTGGAGACGTCGATCCACGTGATCCCCGTCGGCGAGCGATCCAAGTCGATGACGCAACTCCAGGAGGTGCTCGCGTTCCTCGAGCGCCAGCGCATCGATCGTGGTGGGTGCGTGATCGCCGTAGGTGGCGGCACGGTTGGGGATCTCGCCGGCTTCGCGGCAGCCGTCTGGCAGCGCGGTGTACGACTGGTCGGCGTTCCGACCACCCTCCTCGCGATGGTCGATTCGAGCGTCGGCGGAAAGACCGGTGTCAACGGGACGCGCTCCAAGAACGCGATCGGAGCTTTCTGGCAGCCGTCCGCCGTGATCGCGGACCTGGCCTGTCTCGAAACCCTGCCGGCAGTCAGCTATCGGGAAGCCTTCGCCGAGGTTGTAAAGTACGCCGTTGCCATGGACCACGGCCTCTTCGACATCCTCAAGAAAGAGCGCCCACGCCTGCTCGCGGGCGATCGCGCGCTGCTCGAAAGCGTGGTGTTTCGATGCGTCACGGCGAAAGCGCTGGTCGTGGCCAAGGACGAGCGCGAAAAGGGTCGGCGGGCGATCCTGAACTATGGACACACCGCCGGCCACGCGCTCGAGGCCGCCAGCGGATTTCGCATCTCGCATGGACGCTCGGTTGCTTTCGGGATGCGTGTCGCCGCCCAGATCGCGCTGTCGATGGAGCTTTGCAGCAAGCGGCTGGTCGAGTCCCAGGATGAGATGCTCACGGCGTACGGCTTACCGGACAAGGCCCCTCACGTCGATCCTGCCCGCGTCCTGGCCGCGATCCCTCGAGACAAAAAGGCCCGGCGAGGCAAGGTCGCGTGGGTCCTGCCGCGCCGGCTGGGTCGCGCCGAGATCGGTCACGCGGTTCCGTCACCGCTGGTGCGTCGCGCGGTGACCCGAGCGCTGGCATGAAGCGGATCGTGGTCGTCAACGGGCCCAATCTGAACTTGCTCGGCAAACGGGAGCCGCACATCTACGGCACGCGATCGTTGGCGGACTTGCTCAAAACCGTCCGTGCCAAGGCCAAAGAGCTGGGCGTGACGGTGAGCGTTTTTCAGAGCAATGACGAGGGCGCGATCATCGACTTCCTGCAAAAGGAGGCCCCGGGCGCGCTCGGGATCGTGATCAACCCCGGCGCGCTGTCCCATTACTCCCTCGCCCTCTACGATTGCCTCCAGGCGCTTGACGTGCCGACGGTCGAGGTCCACCTCTCGAACATCCACGCGCGCGAGGAGTTCCGGTCGAAGAGCGTCACGGCGCGCGCGGCCCGCGGCGTGATCACCGGGTTGGGTTTCCAAGGCTACGAACTGGCGATGGAGTATCTGGTTTCCCAGTGATCTCTACCAGCGACTTTCGAAACGGGACGATGTTCGAGATGGACGGCCAGCTTTTGCAGGTCGTCACGGTCGAGCACATCAAGCTCGCGCGCGCCGGCGCGGTGATCAAGGCCAAGCTGCGCAACCTGCTCACGGGCGCCATCTTCGAGCAGAGCTTCCGCAGCGCTGACAAGTACAAGACCGTGCGGATCGACAAGAACGAAGCTCAATACCTCTACGCGGACGGAGCGCATCACTACTTCATGGATCCGAAGACTTACGACCAGGTGCCGATCGACGAGTCCCTCCTGGAATCAGTCCTGCCGCTCTTGAAAGAGGGAAGCGTCGCGTACCTGCTCAGGTACCAGGACAAGCTCATCGGCGTCGAGCTGCCGATTAACGTAGAGCTCAAGGTCGTGTCGACCGACCCGGGATTCAAGGGGGATACGGTGTCGGGCGGGAGCAAGCCGGCGAAGCTCGAGACGGGCGCGACGATCCAGGTTCCGCTCTTCATCCAGCCAGGCGACGTGATCAGGGTCGACACGCGCACCCAGACGTATATGGAGAGAGCCTGAGCTGAATATGAGAAGGAACCTGCCGGTTCCTTCTCATCGACAGGCCGGCTACGCCGGCGTGTCTGCTCATCTTCCCGCGGTTTGGATTTCCGGAAAGTTACTCCTCGCGATGCTTGGGAGTGTCTGAGACAAAGTTGCGGCCGGGCTAAACCCGGCCGCCCCCGCGACGCAAGCTAGCCGGTAGCACCTAAGGGATAATGGCCTTTCTATGGGTCAGAACGGTTCCCTGGGCGCGGTCCGGGTGGCCAACGAGGTGATCGCGAGCATCGCGGCGCTTGCCGCGTGCGAGGTCGAAGGCGTCGAAGGCATGGATGAAGCGGCCGCGAGGCATTTTGGCGACTGGGTTCGGCGCCAGTCCGCCCACCGCGGCGTGCGCGTACACATCGAGGCCGATCGCTCGATCCACCTCGAGGTTTTCATCACCGTGGAGTCCGATGCAAAGCTGGCGGAGGTCGCCGGATCGGTGCAGTCGAACGTGGTCGAAGCGACCGAGCGAATGCTCGGCCTGGAAGTGGGGGAGGTCAACGTCTTCGTTTCCAGCGTCGCCTTCGCCAGCTAAGCGCCAGGTGGGCAAAAGACACCAGGCCAGGGAGCTGGCGCTCAAGACCCTGTTTCAGCTCGAGGCGGCCGACGACGATACGGAGGAAGTCTTGCGCTACCACGCTTTCGAGGGCGCGGCCACGCCGGACGTCGCGACGTTCGCTCTCCAGCTCGTCCAAGGCGTGATCGCCAACCGCGAAAAGCTCGACTCCATCCTCAGCGAGGCATCCGACCACTGGAAGCTCGGCCAGATGGCCAAGGTCGACCGCATCATCCTGCGCATCGCGGTTTACGAGATTGCGATCGACCGGCACGTGCCGACGAAGGCAGCCATCAATGAATCGATCGAGCTGGCCAAGACCTTCTCCGGAGATGAGTCCGGCCGCTTCGTGAACGGCATCCTCGGCCGCGTCGTCGCAACCACCGCGCCCGGCGCCGTCACCGCGCCAGACGCGAATTGAACCAGGCCGGCATCGAGCGCGCCGTCGAGACTCCAAGCCTCGAGGACCTGCTGGCGAGCCTCGACAAGACAATCGCTGAGCTCGCGAGCGGCACGGCGCCTCTCGAGGAGCTCGTGGCCGCCCACCAACGCGCGGTCCGGATCCTCGCTGAGGCGCAAGCCCGCCTCGACGAGCTGAAAGCGCGCGCCGACCAGATCTCCAAATCAATATCGTGAGCACGTGAAGTATCTCCTCGCCCCACTGGTGGCCTGGGCGATCGCCCAGGCGGCCAAGGTCATCCTCACCTCCGTGCGGCAGCGACGGTTGAACCTGCGCGTGCTCGCCGAGACGGGGGGCATGCCGAGCAGCCACGCCGCGATCGTGATGGGCATGACCACCGCGGTCGGTAAATATGCGGGCGTCTCTTCCGCCGCGTTCGCGATCGCCCTTATCTTCTCGTTCGTGGTGATGTACGACGCCGCGGGATTGCGCCGCGCGGCGGGGCGGCAGGCCGCCATCCTCAACCGCCTGGTCGAGGACCTCGTGCACATGCGCGGCATGCAAGAGCAGAGGCTTCGCGAGCTGCTGGGCCATACCCCGGTCGAGGTGGTGGTCGGCGCCCTTCTCGGAATTGGCGTAGGGGTGTTCCTCCCCGCGCAAGGACTTTGAGCTCGAAAACGTTGACGGCGAAGCAACGCCTCGACGTCTTTCTCACCAAGAGCGGGCTCACCGAGTCGCGGCAGCGCGCGCAGGCCCTGATCCTGGCGGGCAAGGTCCAGGTGTCGGGGGCCACGGAGCGGCGCCCGGATCGCTCCGTGGGCGAGGACGAGGTCATCACCGTCGACGAGAGCCCCGGCTACGCGAGCCGCGGGGCGTTGAAGCTGGGTCCCGCACTCGGCACGTTCGGCGTGGATCCCGCCGGCCGAGTGTGCGCCGACATCGGCGCGTCGACCGGCGGCTTCACCGACGTGCTGTTGCGCCGTGGAGGGGCGAAGGTGTTCGCCATCGATGTCGGCCGCGGCCTGATTCACTGGCGGCTGCGCCAGGATCCGCGCGTGGTGGTGATCGAGCGCATGAACGCCCGCGACCTCCAATCGCTCCCGGAGCCGGTGAGCCTGGTCGTCGCCGACCTGTCCTTCATCAGCCTCGAGAAGGTGCTGCCCGCCGTGCTCCAGGCCGCGCCCAAGGCGGAGGTGGTGGCGCTCTTCAAGCCCCAGTTCGAGGTCGGCAAGGCCGAGGTGGGGAAGGGAGGGATCGTGCGCGACGCGTTGGTCATCGAGGGGGCATTGCAGAGGTTCAGGACCTGGTGTGGCGCCAACGGTTACCAGGTGGCCGGCGAAGCGCCTTCAGAGCTGACCGGGGCCGAGGGCAACCAGGAATTCTTCTTTCACCTGAGACCCGTCGCTTGATCGCATGCATTCTTCGCGGACCGGGCGCCGAGCAGTCGGTCGTCGACCGCGCCATCGACGTGTTGAAGCAGCGCGGTGTCGAGGCGGTCGAAACCGATCGCGACGCGCCTGAGGACAAGACCACGGACCGTCGCAAGGCCTGCGGTCTGGTCGTGACGCTTGGCGGTGATGGCACGTTCTTGGCCGGCGCTCGCTTTGCGGCTCCGAAAGGCATTCCGCTCCTCGGCGTCAACCTCGGCAGGCTTGGCTTTTTGACCGAGGTTGAGGCGGAGCATCTCGAGGACGGCTTGACGCGCTTCCTCGACGGCGACTACCGGATCGAGGAGCGGACGATCCTCCAGGTCGTCCTGAGCCGCGGCACCAGGACCGTCGCCCGCGCGATCGGCCTCAACGAGGTGGTGGTCGATCATTCCGGCGAGGCGCGCATGCTCCGGGTCGAGATCGACGTCGGCGGCCAGGCGGTCGGGGTGATCGATGCCGACGGAGTTATGGTCGCGACCGCGACCGGCTCCACCGCGTACGCGCTGGCGAGCGGCGGCCCCATCCTCGAGCCGACCCTCCGCGACCTGGTGCTCGTGCCGATGAACCCGTTCGCTCTCACGGTTCGGCCCATCGTGTTTCCGCCAGGGCAGGACATCAGGCTGTCGGTCCTCCGCGGGCCGGCCGAGATGCGTATCGACGGCCGCCGGGGACGCGCGGTGGCCACCGGCGACTTGGTCCGGTGCAGCTCGCATCCCCGCCGCCTTAAGGTCGTCCGCTTCAGCCCGCCCGAAGAGTTCTACCGCCGGCTGGGCGAAAAGCTCGGCTGGGGCCGGCCCCTCGTTCCAAAAAAGTAGTGCTCAAGGAGCTCAGGGTCCGCGACCTGGCCTTGGTCGCGGAGTGCCGGGTCCGCTTCGGGCCGGGCCTCAACCTCTTGACCGGCGAGACCGGCAGCGGCAAGTCCCTGATCGTCGACGCGCTGAGCCTGGCCCTGGGAGCACGAGGCGGCGCCGACCAGGTGCGCCACGGAGCGGATAAAGCGACGGTCGAAGGCGCGTTCGAATCCGACGGAGTTGGCATGGTGCTGCAGCGGGAGCTGGGCAGGCGAAGTTCGGCACGTATCGACGGACGGCCGGCGCCCGCCGAGGCGCTGCGTGAGCTTGGAAGCACCCTCGTGGCGCTGCACGGCCAGCATGAGCACCACGCGCTGCTCGACAGCGAAACGCAGACCGAGCTGCTGGACGGATATGCGGGGGCGATGGAGAAGCGTGCCGCGGTCGCCGTCGCGTACGCGGCGTGGATTGAGGCCGGCGGCAAGGTTCGCGACCTCGAGCAGCTTCGGTCGCGCGGCCAGCGCGAGCAGGAGTACATGAGATGGCAGCTCGAGGAGCTCCGCGCGGCTGACCCGCACCCTGGCGAGGACGAAAGGCTCGCGGCTGAACGGGCGGCAGCGCGGCATGCAGCCCGCCTGGCGGAGCTCGGGCAGCAGGCGATCGACGCGCTGCACGAGGACGGTGCCGCCCGCGCAGCCGCTGCGATTCGCTCCGCGGCCGATCTCGACCCGCGGCTTGCCGACCAGGCCTCGCGCCTGGAGGCTCTCGCTGAGGAGTCATCGGACTCCGCCGCGGAGATCCGGCGGTACGGCGAGGCGCTCGACACCGACCCGACGCGGCTCGAGACGATCGAGTCGCGGCTGGCGGTCCTGGACGGGATCAAGCGCAAGTACGGCGGCACCCTCGAGTCGGCGGTCGAGGAGCTGCGCCGCCTGGAAGTGCAGATCGGTGCGACCCAGGATCTCGAAGGGGCGCTCACCGCCGCCCAGGCCGAGCGTGATGCACGTCGCACCACCCTTGACACCCGCGGGGCGGCGCTGACCGAGGCACGCAAAGGCGCGGCCCGCCGCATGCAGAAGGCTGTGGCGCACGAGCTGGAAGGCCTGCGCCTCGAAGGAGCGCGGTTCGAGATCGACCTTCGCGCCGTCCCCGAGATCGGTCCGACCGGCGCCGAGGGCGCGGAGATGATGTTCTCCGCGAACCCTGGCGAGCCGATGCAGCCCCTGGCCCGCGTCGCTTCAGGCGGCGAGCTCGCGCGCGTGATGCTTGCCATCAAGACGGTTGGAGCGGATGCGGACCGGCTCCCGACGCTGGTCTTCGACGAGGTCGACGCAGGCATCGGCGGCGAGGCGGCGGTGCAGGTGGGTCTTCGTCTCAAGGCCCTCGGTTCGCGCCACCAGGTACTGGTGGTCACGCACCTCGCGCAGATCGCCGCGTTCGCCGATCATCACCTGCTGGTGGAGAAATCTCCTGGCCCAGACGGGCGCAACGTGGTGTCTGTGCGAGAGTTGAAGTCGGACGACGAGCGCGCGCGAGAGCTTGCCCGGATGATGAGCGGCGGCGTCACGCCCAAGGCCGTGGCGCGCGCACACGAGCTGCTCGACGAATCTCGCAGCACCACCACCAAGTAGATGGCGAAGCTCTTCAGCGGCCCCGAGGATCGCCGCATCAGGCGCGCGCTCTGCATCGTCGCGCATCCAGATGACATCGAGTTCTACTGCGCGGGCGTCGTGTTGCTGATGACCCGCCACGGCGCAGCGGTCGACTTCGTGCTTGCGACCTCGGGTGACAAGGGCTCGCGCGATGCGAGCAAGTCGCGCGCGAAAGTCGCTCGAATCCGCGAGCGTGAGCAGGAGCTGGCGGCGGACGTGCTCGGCGTCAAGCGCGTCGCCTTTCTCCGCCACCCCGACGCGGAGCTCGTCGAGAGCCTCGAGCTGCGCGAGGAGCTCGTGCGCGAGATCCGCATCACGAAGCCCGACGTGCTGCTGACCTTTGACCCGAATGTCCCCTATCGGTTTCACCCGGATCATCGGGTCGTAGGTCGCGTGGCGCTGGATGCGGCCTGGCCCAGCGCGCGAGATCCTCTGACTTTTCCGAAAGCGGGTCCGCCGCACGAAACCGCGGAGGCCTGGTGCTTCGGCGGGCTGCAGCCGAACCTCGAGATCAACGTCGATGAAGTTATCGGCAAGAAAATCGAGGCGCGTCTGGCACATGCCAGCCAGACCACAAGTCCTGCCACCTTGATGCGCCGCTGGCGGGCGATCGCGCGGGTCGAAAAGTTCCACCAGGTAAATCTGCGGTAAATATGAGAAGGAACCTGACGGTTCCTTCTCATCGCCCGGTCGGCTTTGCCGACGGGGCTGCTCATCTTCCCGCGGATGAGATTTACTGAATGTCTCTCCTCGCAATGTACGGAGACACCGTGCGTGTCGGGGACGGCCGGAGTGAATCCGGCCTGGCCGCCACGAGTGCCGACTCTGTCCAGGGCCCTATCCTTACGGCTCGTGGAGCAGCCTCTTGCTGGCCCGCGCCTTGGCGTAAGCACGCAGGTGTTCGAAGGACCTCTGGAGCTTCTCCTGGCGTTGGTGGAGCGCGAAGAGCTCGACATCTTCCAGGTCTCGCTGGCCAAGGTGACGGACGCCTACCTCGCCGAGGTGGCGTCGCGCGAGGTTGCCGACCCGCAGGAGATGGCCGAGTTCCTGTGGATGGCCGCGCGCCTTCTCCTGATCAAGTCGATCCGCCTCCTGCCCGGCGAGCCGCCGACCGAGGAGGAGACCGATCTCCTCGGCTGGGAGGAGGAGGTGCGCCGCCGCCTGGAGGAGTACCGCGTCTACAAGGAGATGGCGGGCGAGCTGATGGAGCGCGCCCAGAAGGACTCGTTCTCCTTCCCGCCGCCGGCGCGTCCGGTCGAGGCTGGCGGCCAGGAGGAGCCGCTGGAGGTCGGGCTCCTGATCGTCGCGTTCAACAGCGTCCTCGCGCGCATTCCTCCGCGTCCGCTGGTGGTCACGGGCCGGACCTGGACTTTGCAGGAGAAGCTGGACCTCATCACCGATCGCCTGCGCCGCGGCCCGATCGAGCTCGTGGAGCTGATCCTGGAGTCGGAGGATCGCCTCGAAGCGGTCGTGACCTTCGTCGCCGTCCTGGAGCTGCTCCGGAGATCCCTGGTCGTCGTGCGCCAGAAGGAACGGTTCGGCCCGATTCACGTCGAGGCGACGGAGCGTCCCGACCATGAGTGAGATATCTGCCGCTCTCGAGGCGATCCTGTTCAGCTCCAACCGGCCTCTCAAGCTGCGCGAGCTGCAGCAGGCGACGGACTCCGATCGCACCGCTGTCGAGCAGGCGCTCGACGAGCTCCGCGGAGCGCTGGAGGGCCGCGGCGTCATGGTGATGCGACACCACGACGAGATTCACCTGGCAACCCGCCCGGAATTTGCGGCTGCGGTGCGGCGTGCCTTGCGGCCCGAGGTTTCCGGCAAGCTCTCGCCGGCCGCCTACGAGACGCTCGCCATCGTCGCCTTCCAGCAGCCGGTCCCGCGGTCTCGCATCGAGGAGGTGCGCGGGGTCAACTGCGACAGCGTCCTCACGAACCTCGAGCTTCGCGACCTGATCGTCGAGGTCGGCCGCGGCTCGGGACCAGGCCAGCCAAAGCTGTACGGCACAACGATGAGATTCCTCCAGGTGATGGGTCTCGAGTCGCTCGATCACCTTCCCAAACCGCGGCTCGACGCTGACGCGATAAATCAACGAGCGCACGATCGCTAACCAAGAACGCCTGAATCGCTTTCTCGCGCGATCTGGTGTGGCGAGCCGCCGCGCCGCGGACGAGCTGATCGCGTCAGGAGGCGTTCGCGTCAACGGCAAGACACCGCCACCCGAGGGAGCGCTGATCGACCCCGACGCCGATCGCGTCACCGTCCACGGCAAGCCTGTCAAACCCGTCACGCGACACCGCTACATCGTCTTGAACAAGCCGCTCGGCGTGATCACGACGGCGAGAGATGAGGCGTCACGAACCACGGTGCTGGATGTTGTCGGTGACGAAGGCAAGAGCGGCCACCGGTTGTTCCCGGTGGGGCGCCTCGACGCCGACACGTCGGGGCTGCTCCTTCTGACTGACGACGGCGACCTCGCATATCGACTGACACATCCGGCCTACAAGGTGAGCAAGGAGTACATCGCGTTGGTCGCCGGCAACCCCAGCTCTGCCGACATCGAGAGCCTGCGCGGCGGCGTCCAGCTTGACGATGGAATGACCGCGCCAGCAGAGGTCGATGTGCTTCGAATCACGCCCGGCAGTCGCGACTCCGGGGTCTCTGAAATCCGGGTTGTGATTCGCGAGGGCCGGCACCGGCAGGTCCGCCGCATGCTGCACTTCATCGGCCACAAGGTCCAATCGCTGAACCGGGTGGGGTTTGGGCCGCTGAAGCTCGGACGCTTGAAGGCGGGCGGATGGCGCGTCCTCGGAGACGCGGAGATCGCGGCTCTTCAGCGGGCCGTAGAAACCAGAAAACCCAAATGATCGTCGCGCTCGACGGCGGCGTCGCGTCTGGCAAGTCCGCTGTCGGTAGGCGCGTCGCGGAAACGCTCGGCCTGCCCTTCGTCGACAGCGGTCTGATGTATCGCGCCATCACCAGGATCGCTGCCCAGCAGGGCATCGACCCGCACGATTCCGAAGCGATCACACGGCTAGCCGAATCTACGGACATGAAGATCGACGGCGAACGTGTGTGGGCGAACGGCGTGGAGCTCACGGAAGGGATTTACGACGCCGACTACGCAGAGGCGCTGCCTCTGATCTCGGCCATCCCGGGCGTACGAGGGGCGCTGGTCGCGCAGCAGCGCCGGTTGGGCGAGGACGGGGTGGTCATGGCGGGGCGTGACATTGGAACCGTGGTGTTCCCTGATGCCGATTTCAAGTTCTTCCTGGTCGCGAGCCTCGACGAAAAGGTGCGCCGCCGCGCCGCACAGTACGAGCGGAGAGGTGAACGGGTGGACGAGGATGCAATGCGCAAGGAGGTCGAGGAACGCGACCGCGTGGACACACAGCGCGCGGTCGCCCCGCTGCGACCCGCGGCGGATGCAGTTGTCATCGACACCGATCGGCTGGACGTCGACCAGGTGGTCGACCAGATTTTGAAACACATCGCAGAGGGCACCGGGTGATTTACGCGTTCCTGCGGGCGCTGATGCGGACGATGGTCAACGTCTACCTCGTGGGGTTGTTCGAGATCACCGGCCTGGAGAATGTTCCGCGGACCGGCCCGCTGCTCATCTGTCCAAACCATTCCGGAACGCTGGACCCACCAATGGTGCCGGCCTTCGTTCCGCGCAGCGACAGCTGGAACATGGCCAAGTCCGAGTACTTTCGCGGCTGGGCCCATCGCTTCATCTTCACCGCGTACCACGCGTTTCCCGTCGTGCGCCACACGGCCGACCGGGCCGCGCTGAAGAGGTCATTCGACCTGCTGAAAGACGGTCAGGCGCTGGTCATCTATCCAGAAGGGACCCGCGTGGAGTCTGGCGTGCTGGCGAAGCCTGAACCTGGCGCCGGGTTCATCGCTCAGAAAGCCGGCTGCCGCGTGCTCCCCGTTGGGCTGACCGGGACGCGCGAGTGCCTACCCAAGGGAGCGCACTGGCCGCGCCGGGTGAGGGTCACCATCACCTTCGGCAAGCCGTTCTACGTTCTTCAGAAACGTGCGGACGGCACGAAGGTGTCTCACGACGAAGCTTCCGACGCGATCATGCTCGCCATCGCCGAACTGCTCCCGCCTGAGCAACGAGGCGTTTTCAGCGACCTTGATTCGTACCGAACGAGGTTGGCCGGAGTGACGCGCCCCGCATAATCCCGCGTGGCGTGGGCGGCGGGCTTTAGGCCCGCCGCGACTTTGTTTTCCACGTCTACCATTCGTGGCGTGGAGAGAACTATTTCGGGAATCCAAACCGCGGGAAGATGAGCAGACACGCCGGCTTGCCGGCCTGTCGATGAGAAGGAACCGGCAGGTTCCTTCTCATATTTATCCGATCGCTGGACGCGCCCAGTCGTCTTCGGTCAGGCTGCCCAGGGCGGGGTTGAAGCAGGCGTCGAAAGCTTCCTTGAGAGTCTGGGGAGTCAGGCGCGGCGGCTCCTGCCGGTAGTTGGCCAGGTCGACCAGCCGCGCGATCAGCGCCCGAGGGTGGGAGCCGCGCAGCGGCTTCTTTCCGTACAGGTTGTTGAGCAGGTAACCGATCGCCTTCTCGTCAAACGCGACGCCCTGCCGGTCGCACTCGTAACGGAGGATGCGCCCGAAAGCCTCGGGCGACGGGTTGCCGACGCCGATCTTGTACGCCATGCGGCGAAGGAACGCTTCGTCGACGAGCTCGGTCGGGGAGAGGTTGGTCGAGAAGACGACCTGGCAGAGGAACGGCAGCTCGATCTTCCGGCCCGACGCCGAAAGGTCGAGGTAGTCGACCTTCTTTTCCATCGGCACGATGAACCGGTTCAGGAGACGCATGGGCGGCACCTCCTGCCGGCCGAAGTCGTCGATCACGAACACCCCGGCATTGGCCTTCCACTGCAGCGGAGCCTCGTAGTAGCGGTTGGAAGGGTCATAAGTGAGGTCGAGCTGCTGCAGCTTGAGCTCACCGCCGGCCACGACCACGGGGCGCTCGATTTTGACCAACCGGCGGTCGATGGGCTGCTCGCCCTCGGCGACCTTGTGATAGACGGGGTCGATCACGCGAACGATCTCATCGCCACTCGCGACCGCATGAGGAATCTCGATCGGCGCGCCCATCAGGAGGGCCATGCGCTCGGTGATGGTGCTCTTCCCGTTGCCGGGGGCGCCGAAGATGAACAACGAGGCGCGCGAAACCATGGCGCCGCCGATCTGGTCGATCACGTGCTGCTCGAGCTCCAGGGTCCCCAACGCCTTCTTGAGCGCGGAGTCGGTGACGTTGGCCTTGCCGATGACCTGGGAGCGCACGAGCCCGAGGTAGTCGTCGAAGTTGATGGGACACGGCCCGAGGTACCGAGTCTGGACGGCGGACATCTCCGCCGCGCGCTGCCGTCCGGCGCTCGACACGACGTAGTTCATGCGCACCGGGATCGGGCGGCCCTCGACACCGGGGTCGTTGGAGAAGCCCATCGTGTCCATGAGCTGGGACTTCTGGAACTCCTCGATGATCGGCTGCAGCGTCTCGAAGGGCAATCCGAGGCGGGTCTCGATCGCCGCTCCGCTCAGCTGATCCGCGAAGGCGATGGTCCGCAACAGCAGGCTGGCGACGAGGTCACGGCGTACGTGAAGGTCCTCCAGCCGCTTGGGTGCCTCGATCGCCCCGGTTTGCATCGGGCGCAAATATAGCAACCGCCGCACCGCTTAACACCCGCTTCGAACATCCTTACGTAGAATCCGCAAACGGTGCCCGAATACGCAGCCCTCGATCTCGAGACGACCGGACTCGACCCGGCGCGAGATCGAGTGATCGAGGTGGGCGCGGTCGCTTTCACCCCCGAGCGCGTCACGACGACGCTCGAACGCCTGGTGGATCCGGGCCGCGCAGTGCCTGAAATGGTGCTCAAGCTGACCGGGATCAGGCAGGAGGAATTGCGTGGGGCGGCGAGTCCCGATTCCGCGTTGCGCGAGCTGGCCGACTTCTTGCGCGGCCGCCAGCCGGTCGGGCATGGTGCCCGCCTGGACGTCGACTTCCTGGCCGCGGCCGGGCTGTGGGACCCGTCGATCGAGATCCTCGACACCCTGGACGTGGCCCGCATCCTCTTGCCCTCGGCGGCCAGTCACAGCCTGCCGCTGCTGGCGACTGAGATGGGCTTCAACCAACCGCGACCCCATCGCGCCCTCGACGACGCCGACGCGACCCGCCAGCTGCTCCTGAGGCTCCGGGAAGAGGCCGCCATCCTCGACGAGTCGCTGAAGGAATCGATGCTGGCCCTCGTGGCGCCGTACGAGTGGTCGATCGCACGCTTCTTCGCGGACGCCCTGACCGCACCCAACCCCGACCCCGAGGCCCCATCAAGCGACGTCGTCGACTCGGTGCGCGGCCGGGCGGGCGAGTCCCCGCCGGAGGACCCGGCGGTCGTGGCCGCTCTGCTCGGACCTGATGGGCCGCTCGCGGGCCGGCTCCCCGGCTACGAGCACCGCGAGGCGCAGCTCCAGATGCTCCTGGCGGTGGCGCAGATCCAGGCTCGCGGCGGAACGCTGGTGGTGGAGGCGGGGACGGGCACAGGCAAGAGCCTGGCGTACCTCGTGCCATCGATCGCTCGTGCCGTGCGCCATGGCGAGCGGGTGGTGGTCTCGACGAACACCCACACGCTGCAGGAGCAGCTGATGACGAAGGACCTACCGGGGCTGCGCGAGTGGCTGCCGTGGGACTTCAAGGCGTGCCTCCTCAAGGGCCGGTCCAACTACGTGTCGTTGCGGCGCTGGCGCAGGTTCCTCTCGGAGCCTTGCAAGGATGCCGACGAGCTGAAGTTCAAGCTCAAGGTTCTGTTCTGGCTGCACACGACTTCGAGCGGCGACCGCTCGGAGCTGCGCCTCCACGGACGTGAGGAGGTCCTCTGGGCGCACATCGCGTCGGACCCGCTTGACTGTGTCGGGATTCACTGCACGAAAGAGGATTGCTACGTCCACCGCGCCCGCGCCGAGGCCGAGGCGTCGGACCTCGTCGTGATCAATCACGCTCTGTTGCTCGCCGACGCCGAGGTGGGGGGCGGCCTGCTGCCCGACTTCGACCACCTCGTCGTGGACGAAGCCCACCATCTCGAAGACGCCGCGACACGAGGCCTGCGCCAGGAGGTGGACGGCCCAGGCTTGCTAGCGCTCCTCGAACGGCTTGCCAGTGGTGACATCGGCGAGAAGTCGCAAGGGTTATTGGCCGAGCTCCTACGGCAGCCGCACCTCGGCGCGTCCGATGATGCCTTCGCTCACGCGATACCGATGAGCCTTGTTGCCGGCGAGAGGGTCCGCAACTTCTTCGACCTCGCGACTCGGTGGGTGGGTTCTAAGTTGGCCGAGACCGAGCGCAGGGACGATTCGGTTCGCCTGACTCCGCTGCTTCGTGAAGACGAGGCGTGGCCCTCCATGAGCATCGCCGCCGAAAACGCGGTTACGGCACTTACAGCCCTTGACTCAGGACTGCGCCAGGCTGTCGCCGGCGTCCGCGACTGGCTGGGCGGCGCCGAGCCCGACCAGGGCATCCGGGAGCTGGAGATCATCCGCGGCCGCCTCGAGGGTGCGTCACGCGTGATCGATGAGGCGATGCGGGCCCCTGATTCCAACCGCGTGTACTGGTTCACGCTGGTTGCACGCACTGAGAACCTGGTCGTGCGCGCGGCTCCCATCAACGTTGGTTCGCTCCTTCGCGAGCGCGTATACGCTGACCGGCGCTCCACCGTGTTCACATCCGCGACCCTGGCAGTGGGCGGGACCTTCGACTATTTCCGCTCGAGAGTTGGCCTCGGCCCGGACATCGAGGAGCTCATCCTGCCATCGCCTTTCGATTTCCTCCACCAGGCGCTGGTCTGCCTGCCGGCGGACTTCCCTGAGCCCGAGCACGAGACGTTCGACCAGCAGGTCGAGGAAGTCGTCGCCTCCGTGGCACGCCGCGTCGGCGGCCGCACGCTGGTGCTGTTCACCTCGCATCGCCAGCTCCGCGATGTGCACACAGCTCTGAAGCACCGCGTCGACCTCGACGAGGTCCTGATCCTCGGCCAGGGGATAGACGGCCAGCGGCGCCAGGTGCTGAAGTCGTTCGAGGAGGCCGAGCGCCCGCTGCTGCTCGGGACGGCGAGCTTCTGGGAAGGCATCGACGTGCCTGGCGAAAGGCTGAGCTGCGTGATCATGGTCCGCCTTCCGTTCCCCGTGCCATCGGAACCCGTTTACGCGGCGCGCGCGGAGCAGGTCCGCGACGGGTTCGCCCAGCTCGCGCTTCCGCAGGCGGCGCTGAGGTTGAAGCAGGGTTTCGGCCGGCTGATCCGGCGCTCGACTGACCGCGGCGCCGTGGTGATCCTCGACAACCGGATCCTGGGCCGGGACTACGGGAAGGCCTTCCTGGACGTGCTGCCGCCCGCGTCAAGGTTCGTAGGGCCTGCGGCGGAGATCGCGGACAGGGTCGGGGACTGGCTTGCCTCCCCGCTTGCCGGGGAGGTCGGCTCTGCCCTGGCCTCCCCGCCCGCCGGGGAGGTCGGCCCTGGCCGAAGGCCACGGCCGGGTGGGGCCGCTCACTCTGGCACCTAGGCTGTGAGCAAGCTTTACGTGGTCGCGACTCCAATCGGCAACCTAGAGGACGTGAGCACTCGAGCCGTTCGAATCCTCGGTGAGGTCGGCGCGATTGCCGCGGAGGACACTCGCGTCACCGCAAGGCTGCTCGCGCGCCACGGCATCCGCAAGCCGTTCATCAGCTATCGCGCCCCGGTGGAGCGGCGCGGACTTCCGCGCGTCATGGCGGAGCTCGACCAGCACGACGTCGCCCTGGTGAGCGACGCCGGGACGCCCACGCTCTCGGATCCGGGGCAGGCGCTGGTCACAGCCGCATGGGCGGCGGGGCACACCGTGGTTCCAATTCCCGGGCCGAGCTCTGTCACCGCCGCGCTGTCGGCCGCGGGCTACGGCGGTCCAGGCTTCACGTTCCTCGGCTACCTGCCGCGCAAGCCGGGCGACCTTCGCCGGCTGCTGGCCACGCTGGAGGGTGACCCGCGGCCCGCGGTCGCGTTCGACTCGCCGTACCGCATCAGGAAATCGCTCGCCATCTTTGCTGACGTAATGCCAGAGCGCCACCTGACCCTTGCCCGCGAGCTGACCAAGCTGCACGAGCAATTGCTGCGCGGCAAAGCGGCGGACGTGCTGGCCGCCCTGGCCGACCCGCCGCGCGGCGAGATTACCCTTGTGATCAGTGGACAGGATCGGCCACTCGGGGCCGTCCTGAGCCGATGAGATCAGGTCACGCGCTGGCCGATACTGTCCACCAGGTGGATAAAAGACGAACCGTCCTGGTCGCGCCCGCGTGGCCGTACGCCAATGGCCCTCGTCACATAGGTCATGTGGCCGGCTTCGCCGTGCCCGCCGACGTGCTCGCGCGCTTCGAACGGCTGCGCGGGTCACGCGTGCTGATGGCGAGCGGGACCGATGAGCACGGAACGCCGATCACCTACGAGGCAGATAAGCAGGGCGTTCCGCCGCGCGAGTTCGCCGACCGCAACAATGCGCTGATCGTCGAGGACCTCCGCCGTCTCGGCATGACCTACGACGTGTTCACGCGGACCACGACCGCCAATCACTACCGCACCACGCAGAAGCTTTTCCTGACCCTGTACGAGAAGGGTTACCTGGTCAAAGAGAAACAGATGGGAGCTTTCGATCCTGCCTCGGGCCGCACTCTGCCCGACCGCTACATCGAGGGCACATGCCCCATCTGCGGTTACGCGGAAGCGCGCGGCGACCAGTGCGACAACTGCGGCAACCAGCTCGACCCGATCGACCTGATCAAGCCCCATCAACGCGGCAGCGACGCGCCGGTGGAGTTTCGTGAAACCGAGCATTTCTTCTTCGACCTGCCCGCCTTCGGCGAGCAGCTCAAGGAGTGGATCGAGCAGCACGACAACTGGCGCCCGAACGTACGCAAGTACTCGCTCGAGTACGTACGAAATCTCAAGCGGCGCGCCATCACGCGCGACCTGGACTGGGGCGTTCCTGTTCCGCTCCCGGGTTGGGAGGACAACCCGCACAAGAAGATCTACGTCTGGTTCGATGCCGTCATCGGCTACCTGTCCGCGTCGATCGAGTGGGCTGTCGATCGCGGTGAGCCTGACGCCTGGAAAGACTGGTGGCTGAACCCCGCCTCGTGGCATTACTACGTGATGGGCAAAGACAACATCACGTTCCACACGGTGATGTGGCCGTCGATCCTCATGGGCGTCAGCGACGAGAAGGAGAGATACGAGCTGCCCGACGACATCGTCGCCAGCGAGCACCTTCACATGGAAGGTAAGAAGCTCTCCACCAGTCGAGGCCAGGTCATCTACGTGAAGGACGTCCTGGACCGGTACGACCCCGACGCGCTGCGCTATTACCTGATGATCGCCGGGCCGGAGA
>Ga0209118_1000486_pt1 | contig 21889 bp, 26 predicted proteins | sample BlaSpr_A8_Ref_M1_FD_187988 | JGI IMG/M metagenome (GOLD analysis project Ga0209118, IMG submission 187988) | Forest soil microbial communities from Thunder Bay, Ontario, Canada - Black Spruce, Ontario site 2_A8_Ref_M1 (SPAdes) (version 2) | ecosystem: Environmental > Terrestrial > Soil > Boreal...
GGCCGAGCCCGAGACCAGCCCGGGCCATTCCGAGATCAATCGCGCGAGCTCGAGCAGCTTAGAATCGTTCATGACATGCCCATCTACGAGTATCGGTGCGAGAGCTGCTCCGAGAAGTTCGAGCTCCTGACCAGGTTCGCCGAGCGGGACACCGCCCAGGCGTGCCCGGCGTGCGAGTCGACCAGGACGAGGGTGCTGGTCTCGAGCTTCGCCTTCGCCGGCGCTGAGTCATCCGACTCGCTCGATTTCGGATCATCCGAAAGCACGGGCGGCGGGTGCTGCGGCGGCGGTTGCGGCTCCTGCGGCTCGAGCCCGAACTGACCTTCTAGCTTGCTGTTCCCGGTCACATACCGGGTCAACGCCGCCGGCCACATGGAGGTGGGCGGCTGCGATCTCCTCGAGCTGGCCCGCGAGCACGGCACGCCGCTGTACGTGTACGACGAGGCGACTGTCCGCCAGCGCGCCTCCGAATTCGTCGCCGCGATGGGCCCTGCCGGACAGGTCCTCTACTCGGCCAAAGCATTCGCGTCGCCGCAGTTCCTGCGCGTCGTGGCGGAGGAGGGGCTGGGGCTCGACGTCGTGTCGGCGGGTGAGCTTCACCTGGCGTTGAAGTCTGGCTTCCCGCACGACCGGATTCACTTTCTCGGCAACAACAAGAGCCGCGAAGACCTCGAGGCCGCGTTCGATGCGGGCGCGACGATCGTCATCGACGGCGAGTACGAGTTCGAGCTATTTCATGACGTGGTGCCTGAAGGCACGCGGATCCCGGTCATGCTGCGGCTTTCGCCCGGCGTCAAACCGGACACGCACGACCACATCTCAACCGGTCAGCTCGACTCGAAGTTCGGCTTCTCCATCGAGTCGGGTGCGGCGCGCCGCGCGGTCGAGAAGGCGCTGGCGCATCCGCGGCTCGAGCTGGTGGGCCTGCACTCGCACATCGGGTCGCAGATCTTCGGCCTCGGCGCCTACGAGCATGCGATGGGCATCATGCTCGACCTGCTCCTCCAGCTCCGCGAGGAGCTGGATTTCGAGCCGCGCAGGCTCGGCGCGGGAGGCGGGCTGGGCATCGCTTACACGCGGGACGACGACCCGCCGACGCCGCGACATTTCGTCGAGGTCGTGCACCACGCGCTGATCGTCGGCTGTGCACAGCGCGGATTGAGGGTGCCGCAGCTCGTGGTCGAGCCAGGGCGATCGATCGCCGGGCCCGCCGGTGTGGCTCTGTACACGGTGGGCTCGATCAAGGACATTCCAGGGGTGCGGCGCTACGTCGCGGTTGACGGCGGCATGGGCGACAACATCCGGCCCAAGCTCTACGGCGCGCGTTACGAGGCATACCTCGCGTCTGACCCCGACCGCGCCCCGGACGGCACCGTGACCATCGCCGGCAAGTACTGCGAGTCGACGGACATCCTTATCACGGACATCGAGATGCCGACGCTTAAGCCCGGCGACGTGATCGCGCTGCCGGCGGCCGGTGCGTACTGCCTGGCGATGGCGAGCAACTACAACGGCATGCCGCGGCCGGAGGTGTTGATGCTGCGAGATGGTGAGGCGCGCGTGATGCGGCGGCGGGAGACGCTGGACGACCTCGTGGCAGCGGAGGTTTTCTAGCCGCGCAGAAGAGCTATTGGTCGGCGGGCAGGCGAAGGGGTGCCGGTACAGAGTCGGCGGCAACGCGCAGAACGTACAGGAACAAGTACTCGAGGAGGAAGCACGCTCCGAGATCCAGCACGACCAACATGGCTAACCAGGAGCCAGCGAGATGGAAGCCATTTGATGGCGATCGCAACGGCTCCGCCGAGGACCAACAGCGCAAAGTAGAAGACGGCGTAATGAAACGGAGCCACCCAGGTTGCAATCAAGAGAGCGACCAGGGCGGTCGATGCGGACGGTGGGGCCTCAGCCGTAAGCGGGGCCGGAGTGGAGAATGAGAAGTAGATCGCAGCCAGAGCCAGCATGACGCTGACGCCAATACAGAAAAACGTAACGACCGTGATGGAGCGGTCCTGCTGAGGCGCGAAGAACGCCTGAAGGCCGAGCAAGAAAGCAAACAGAGAGTAGACGGCGAGGCGGGCGGGAAGGGTCGGGTGGAGACGATGCACCAGGCCAGTATGGCCGCGGCGGAGGTCTTCTAACCGCTAGGTCAGCGTCACCGTGACGGTGCTCGAGCTGTAGCACCGGCCGCTGATGGTGTGGCATGCGGTCACGTAGGCCTTATGAGTCGCCATGACTCCGGCCGGCGTATTGAACCTCTGCGGGTAGGAGGTGTTCCCAGACGGCACCGAAGCCGTGCCCGCGAAGTTGTTTCTCCCCAGGTTTAGGTCGTAGACGTAGATCGACCATGATCCGCCGCCTGCGTAGTGGAGAACGAAGCTGAACCCGTTGTTCTGCGAGATCCGCTCGACGGTGACGGACGGCGGCTGCGTCGGGGTCGGCGTCGTTGCCGGCGTTGGGGAAGGGCTCGCTTCAGGCGTCGGTGAAGGGGTCGTCGAGGGTGAGGGTGTAACCAGCGCGACCGGTTCTATGACGTGAAGGATCGCGGTGATGCGGCACGTGGAGTTCCAACAAACCTGGATCGTGTGGTCGCCGATTCCCTCGTCCTGCGGCACGGCGATGGACTGGCTGACGTTCCCATTCGAGTCGGCGCGGAAGGGGAATGTTTGGAGTGTGCTGTTCAGCCGGATCTCGCCCCTCTGGTTGGCGGGTAGGTGGCTCGCGGTCACCGTGACCGAGTCTCCGACCGCGACCGTCGAAGGCGACAGTGACAGCGCTGGGGCGGGCCGCAAGGCTAGAAGGCCGGCGACGCCAATGATCAGCAGCAGGACAATCACGATCGCCGCCACCGCAATCAGGCCTTTGCGCGACTTCTTCTTCTTGATAACAGGCGGCGGGGGCGACGGGAAGGCGACCGCCATCGGGTCGCTCGGCGCCTCCGTATCCACGTACGAGGGAGCGCTCACCGCGGTCGCCGCAGTCGGTGCCACGTGTGGTGCGGCGGACGTGACGGGCGGCATCATCACGGTTCGCGCCAACGCCGGATCCGGCCGGTTCGTCAACGCGGCGGTGAGAGCGTCGACCATCGCCGTGCAGCTATCCCAGCGCGCGGCAGGATCCTTGGCCAGGCCACGCATGATCACCGCGTCGACCCTCGGTCCCAGCGCCTTGTTGCGCGCGCTCGGCGGCGTCGGCTCGCGATGCACGTGCGCGTAAAGCAGCTCCATCAAGCCTTCGCCGTCGAACGGGATCACACCGGTCAACATCTCGTAGGCGATGGTCGCCAGCGCGTAGCGATCCGCCGCCGGCCCGACCTTGGTCCCGGTCACCTGCTCGGGCGCCATGTAGGCCGGTGTCCCGGTGGTCACCCCGGTCATCGACTTGAGCGAAGAGCCCTGCAGCAGCTTGGCCAGGCCGAAGTCCGCGAGGACCGGCGTGTCGTCTTTCTCCAGGAGCACGTTCGCCGGCTTGACGTCACGGTGGACGATGCCCAGCCCATGCGCATGGTCGAGGCCGGCGGCGATGCCGCGGAGGTATTTCAGCGTCGTGGCGGTATCGAGCCGTCCCTCGCTCAGCCTGTTCGCGAGGCTGCCGCCGGGTACGTACTCGATGATCATGTAGGGCACGCCGTCGTGCTCGCCGAAGTCGTAGACGTTGACGATGTTGGGATGGCGCATCTGGGCGATCGCCTGCGCTTCGTGTCGGAATCGCGCAGTCGTGTCAGGGTCGGGGGCGATTCCCTGCAGGACTTTGACCGCGCCCGTGCGCTCCAGCTGCACGTGATAGGCGCGGTAGACGAGACCCATCGCGCCCTGGCCAATGAAGTCCTGGACCTCGTACTGTCCGAGCTTGGTTCCCGTCCCGATCGGCACGGCTGATGATTATGAGGTTCGGTTGTTGAGCGTCACCTCGAGTTAACTACCCGGTTCTAACTGATCGTTGACTTCCAGCCGCCGCGGCCACCTCGCCTGACGGCGACGATGCCGGCGAGGATCGATAGTGCGATCTCGTTGGGCGTCACCGCTCCCAGGTCGAGACCCACCGGGCTCTGGATCCTGGCGATCGCCTCTTCAGACACGCCCTTGCCGCTCAGGGCTTCGAGGTGATGACCTGTGTGCCGCCGGCTGCCCACGAGGCCGATGAAGCGCGGATCCTTAGGCAGGAGGGTCTCGAGCGCCTGCACCAGGTCGGGTGCGTCGTGGTCAGTGTGCACCGCGAACACCTCCGGGCCGAGGGCGTCCGGTAAGTCTTTCAACGTCGTGACGGCAGCCGGCCAGTGAGCGCCCTCCAGGCGTTCGGGCCGCGTCTCCACCAGCAGCGTTTTGAACCCCAGGTCTGGCGCCCAGCGCAAGAGCGCGGCGGCCACTGGCGTCGCGGCGAACACGACCAGCATGGGGGCGGTGGTGTACGGCTCGAGGTAGACGTCGATCGAGCCGAGGTCGTGGCGATACGTGCGCAGCTTCGGCATGCCCTCTTCGGCAATCTGTGCGGCGTCGGCGAGCGCGGCGCCGTCGAACTCGCTGCAGCCGAGCGTGCCCGCGAGCGCGGCGGTGCGCGAGACGAGAAGCTTGGCGCCTGGGCGTGAGGGCGGCTCGCCGTCCACCTTGATCACGGTCGCCAGCACGACTTCCTCGCCGCGGGACACTCGGGCGGCCAGATCTTCTTCGACGCTAGGCACCAGCTTGACCGCCCCCCACCCTAGCCCTCCCCCTGGCGGGGGAGGGAATATCGCTGCGCGTCAGAACTGACCGGATGATCGTTGCGGCGCGGGCGACCTCTTCGTAGGTCGTGTCGTAGCCGGTGGTCAAGCGCAGGCTGCCGAGCGCCTGCTCCAGGGTGAGCCCTATGGCGAGCAGCACGTGCGAAGGGTCAAGCGAGCCCGACGCGCACGCGGATCCGCTCGACACTGCGACTCCAGCTAGATCGAGTGCGAGCAGCATGTCCTCTCCGCGACGATCCTCGAACGAGCAGGTGGCGAAGTTGGGCAGGCGGGATTCCGCTCCGGTGAGCACTCCGCCCAGCTCGATGAGCGTCGCGCGGAGGATTGCCGCTTGACTCGCCGCAGTGCTAGCTCGTGGTGTCCGCTCTTGTACACAGACCGAAAGCGCTGTCGCCACAGCGACGGCGGCGGCCACATCCTCGCGGCCTCCGCGCCGGCCCCACTCCTGTGGGCCCCCATAGACCAGAGGATCGATGCGCACACCGTCCTTGACGAACAGGATGCCGCCTCGTCCACCGCCGAGCTTGGGGCCGCTGAGCGAAACGAGGTCGGCGCCCTTCGGGACCGGAATCCAACGCGGGCCGGCGCACGCGTCGACGTGCACGAGCGCCCCGAGGGCGTGGGCCCGCTCGATGACGTCCGCCACCGGCTGGATGGTGCCGACCTCGTTGTTGGCGAGGCCGATCGAGACGACCGCGGCGGACGCCGGGATGTCGTCCGCGCGGGCGCGCGCCGCTCCATCGACCCCAAGGATCTCGACGGCGTGTCCTTCTGACTGGAGCTGTCTGACCGCGGCCAACACCGACTGGTGCTCGGCGCCCCACGTCACGACCGCACCGCTTTTCGCGAGGCGACGTGCAGCGCCGAAGAGGGCGAGGTTCACCGCCTCGGTGCCGGACGCGGTGAAGGAGATCTCCGTGCGGTCGGCGCCGAGAGCCTGGGCGGCCAGATCGCGAGCGCTGTCGAGCGCGCTCCGGGCGGCGCGGCCTTCGGCATGGGGGCTGGATGGATTTCCGGCGGGAATCTCACGAAGGATCTCGCGAACTTCGGGAAGCAACGGCGCCGAACCGGCGTCGTCCAGGTAGATGCGGTTAGCCGCGGCTGGGGTCCGGCTGCTGGATGAGCTCTCTGAAAGTGCCCTGGAAGTTCTTCAAGTACAGGTGGAGGTCGATGATCTCATCGACGGAGATGGGCTCCGCCGCAGCCATGGGTTCACCCACCGGCTCAGGGACGGCCTTCTCGATTTCCTCAACCGCCCCGCCCGCGATCGCGAGCACGACGATGAAGGTCACCTGGCACTGCGCGCACGTGACCTGGAGGTGGAAACGCTCCTCTTCGTGGCTGAGGACCTGGACATCGCAGCCTTTGAGGCTGCGGCCGCAGACCGGGCAGTTGTAGAACCGCGCACGGTCGCGGATGAACTCGATGATGCTCATCGCCGCCCCATATTACGCCCCGAGAAAAGACGACGAAGCGTGTTAACGCTTGCCCTCGATGCAGGTGCAGCCGGCGGGTCCGACCACGGCGGAATGAACAGTGCCGGCGGGCAGAACCATCCGATCTCCCGCCTGCAGGTCGAGGCGCCGTCCCTCCAGCTCGAGCACGAAACTGATCGATCCGTCGACGCAGTAGAGGACCTTCTCATAGGTGTGGCTGTGGGGCGAGTATCGGTCGCCGGGCCCGTTCGACCACGAGTAGCAGCCGCTCGCCTCACCCCGCAGCTTTGTCATCAGGTCATCGAGGCTTGCCACGGACCGATTCTAAGATTGCAGGGGTGAAGCCCCGGTTCCTCGCCGACTGCAACGTCGGACGGCTGGCGCGCTGGCTGCGCGCGCTCGGCTACGACGCGTCCTACCACGCGAGCATCGGAGATGCGGAGCTCGTCCGCGAAGCCGCGGCGGAGAGCCGCGTGCTGCTCACGCGTGACCGCGACCTGACCAAGCGGCGCGTGATTCAGACCGGCGTTGTGCGCGCAATCCTCATCCGCGACGACGAGGTGACCAAGCAGCTCCGCCAGGTCTTCGCAGAGCTTGGCCTCGAGCTCAAGGAAGCCCTCACCAGGTGCATCGAGTGCAACTCCGAGCTGCAGTCGCGCGTCCCGGCCACCGTGGCCGAGCGTGTCCCGCCATACGTGCGCCGGACGCAGTCGCGTTACTCCGAATGCCCTTCGTGCGGTCGCATCTATTGGGCGGGCACCCACTGGCAGCGCATGCGCGAGGTCCTCGCGGGCCTGTGAGGGACGTCTTGCGCCGCTTGCTCGCCGGAGAGGTGACCGAGGACGAGGCCGTCGCGGAGCTGCGCAGAATTCAGCTCGACGAGCTCGGCGGTCGGGCCAAGCTCGACCTCGGTCGCTTCCTGCGCCGTGGAATTCCCGAGGTCATACTCGCGCCGGGCAAGACCCCCGCGGACGCAGCGCGCCTGGCCGTCGCCATGGCCGAGCAGCAGGGGCAGGGGCTGGTCAGCCGGATGAGCGGGGAGCATCAGGCCGCGCTTCGAGAGTCGGCCGCCGCTGCGGGCATGCGGGTGATCGGCTACGCGTCGTCAGCGCGGGTGCTTCGTCCCGGATTCGCGCCGGAGGCAAACGAAGGCAAGGTCGGCATCCTGACCGCGGGAACCTCCGACCTGCCCGCGGCCGAAGAAGCGAGGATGGTGGTTGAGGCGTGCGGTCTCGAGGCCCGGCTCGACGCCGACCTGGGCGTCGCCGGCCTGCACCGGTTCGTCGGCCCGCTCGCCGCGACCCTTGAATGGGGCGCCGACGTCATCATCGTCGCCGCGGGCATGGATGGTGTGCTGCCGGGCCTCGTCGCGGGCCTGATCGACGTGCCGGTGATCGGACTGCCGGTTTCGACCGGCTACGGGCGAGGCGGTGCGGGCGAGGCAGCGCTCACGACGATGCTGCAGTCGTGCTCGACCGGGCTGGTCGTGGTGAACATCGACAACGGCGTCGGAGCCGGCGCCGCCGCGGTGCTCATGTCTCAGCGTCGTTTTCGCGGGATGAAGGGAGCGACCAACGCGACCACCAAAGCGAGCCCGATCAGCACCACGGAAAAGATCGGGAAGACGGCCCGCCACACGTCGGGCCCGCCGACGAGCCGGAAGGCGAGCGCGCCCAGCAGCACCACGACGCCCACCCAGAACAGCAACCAGGGAAAGCCTCGGCGCTGACGCCCGTAAAACAGCATCCACAGCGCGCCGGGGCGCTTTTTCGGTTCGCTCACAGCAGCTGCGGCACCTCGGTGAGGGATGCGATCGTCGGGACTCCATCGGGCGGCGGCGTCTCGGCGTGCGCCGTGAAGATGACGGCGCGCATGCCCAACGCGCGCGGGCCTTCGTAGTCCTCGCGTACCCGGTCGCCGACGAACAGGACGTGCTGCGGCTCGACCGCGATGGCTTCGAGGGCTGCGCGATACATCTCGGACGCCGGCTTGCGCCGGCCGACCTCACTCGAAAAAACCACGGCGTCCACCACCTCCCCGATGCCGTTGGTGTCCACCTGCCGCCGCATCATCTCGGGCGGAAAGGGGGCGTTGGAGCAGAGGGCGCGCTTGACCCCGTGGGCTCCGAGCCAGGAGAGGACCAGCAGGGCGTCGGGGTCGAGACGGACGGCGCGGTCCCAGCACATCTGCTCGGCGTCGAGGATGTCGTACAGCAGGCGGTCGGGGAGGTCGAGGCCGACCTTCGCCCAGGCGTTGCGGAAGACGGCCATGTAGTCCACCTCGTCCTCGCTCATGCTCGCGACCACCTGCTCGAGGGGTAGCAGGACGTCTTCGAGGATGGCCTCGGCCTCCGGGGCAGGAGCTCCAAGCGCGGTTGCGATGCGGGGCCGGAACTCGCGAATGACTGCGAGCAGCTCCTCGCTCGGGTATTCGAATGTGACCAGCGTGCGGCCGTAGTCGAACAGCACGCCGTGAGTGTCGGGCATCCGCATATCCTGATCCCCGTGGCAAAACGCCTGACGCACCTGGATGAGCGAGGGGCGGCGCGGATGGTCGACGTCGCGGACAAAGCCTCGACCGTGCGTGAGGCGCTCGCCGAGTGCGTGGTCCGGATGGCGCCCGCCACGTTGCGTGCTGTCCGCGGAGGCACGGCCAAGGGAGACGCGCTGCAGGTCGCGCGCGTCGCAGGGATCATGGCGGCCAAGCGCACAGCGGAGCTCATCCCGCTCTGCCACCCTCTGCCGCTGACCAGCGTTGCGGTCGACTTCAAGTTCGTGACCGGCGGCGTGCGAGTCCTTGCGCGCGTGCGCGTCACGGGGCAGACGGGCGTCGAGATGGAGGCCCTGACGGCTGCGTCCGTGGCGGGGCTAACGCTGATCGATATGACGAAGGGAGTCGAGCGGGGCGTCTACCTGGAGAATGTTCGGTTGCTCGAAAAGTCTGGTGGGCGCTCGGGGACCTGGAAGCGTCCGAAGAAGTGAGCAGGGCGCACGTGATCACGATCAGCGACCGGGTTTCAGCCGGGCAGATGGAGGACCAGAGCGGGCCGGCCCTCATTCGCCTGCTCACCGCCGCGCAGTTCGAGGCTTCGGGACCGGAGGTCGTGCCTGACGACAAGCAGCGCATCAGCGACGCTATCGTCTCGGCCGCCGCCAACGGGGCCGACGTCGTGATCACCACCGGCGGCACCGGCCTGGGTCCTCGCGACGTGACACCGCAGGCGACATCGGCTGTCATCGACTTCGAGGTGCCCGGCCTCGGAGAGGCGATGAGGCGAGTGGGCGCCGCGAGCACGCCGATGGCCGCGCTTTCTCGAGGTATGGCGGGAGTCCGGGGCCGCACGCTCATCGTCAACGTGCCCGGGAGCGTGAAAGGCGCGACCGAGTCGCTCGAGGCGGTGATGCCGATGCTCGGCCACGCGATCCGGCTCCTGCACGGCAACACTTCCCACTGATGAACCCGGGATCGGGTTCTTGAACCTCAACTCGGACCTGGGTGAGGGAGCAGGAGAGGACGAGGCGATCCTCGCGCAGGTGGACAGCGCGAGCGTCGGGTGCGGCGTGCACGCGGGCTCAGTCTCGATCACCATCGCGACGGCGGCGCGGTGCCGCGAGCTGGGCCTGGAGGTCGGCGCGCATCCGGGCTACGACGACCGCGCAAACTTTGGCCGCATCGAGGTGCCGTTGACGGTCAAGGAGATCGAGGCGTTGGTTACGTTCCAGGTCGCCGGCCTCGCGGCCATCGTCCCGATCGGATATGTCAAGCCGCACGGCGCCTTGTACCGTCGCTGCCAGGACGACGCTGCGGCGGCCGACGCGGTGGCACGAGTCGCGAAAAAGCACGGCGTCGGGGTGGTCGGGCAGGTGGGGTTCGAGCTCATCGCGGCCGCGCGACGCGCGGCGATCCCTGGCTATCGCGAGGGATTCGCGGACCGGCTGCTCTTGGCCGACGGCAGCCTCGCCCCGCGCCAACAGCCCGGTGCCGTGCTGGACCCGCGGCAGGCCGCCGAGCAGGGAGTCCGCCTGGCGCAGAGCGGGCGCTTCGACACGATCTGCATTCACGGCGACAGCCCGGGCGCGGCCCAGGTCGCGGCCGCAGTGCGCAGCGCGCTGCGCGCGGCGGGCGTTGACACCGGTCCACTCTTGAGGTCGAGGTCGAGCTGAGCTCTCCCGGTTTTACGATCACCGAGCTGAGCGACGTTTCCGACCTGCGCGAGCTGGCGGAGCTGTTCGCGGTGGTGTGGGGACGCCCTGGCGAACCGCCGATCAGCTCGGACATTCTGAAAGCGCTTGCCAACTCGGGCAACTACGTGAGCGGGAGTTTTGCCGACGGAAAGCTTGCCGGCGGCCTGGTGGGGTGGTTCGGTGGCGTGCCTCCGGGCGAGCTGCACATGCATTCGCACATCCTCGGCGTGGTCCCGGGCAGCGCTGCGCATGGTATGGGGTTTGAGCTGAAGCAGCACCAGCGCCGCTGGTGCCTGGAGCGCGGCGTCAAAGTCATGGAGTGGACGACGGATCCATTGGTGCGGCGCAACGCCTACTTCAACCTGATCAAGCTGGGTGCGAACGCGCGCAGGTACCTGGTCAACGTCTATGGAGAGATGACCGACGGCATCAATGTGGGAGAAGAGTCGGACCGCCTGCTCATCACCTGGCAGCTCGAGGCGGGTCCCGGCCTCGAGCCAGACCTGGACAAGCTGCGGCGTGACGGCGCGGTCGATGTGCTTTCGGTCGGAGATGCGGGCGAGCCGGTGGCGGCCGGCTCGACCATCTCGCTCGCGCGCGTCCTTCTATGTCAGGTGCCGGAGGACATCGTTGCGCTGAGACGCGCGAATCCGTCGCTCGCACGCGAATGGCGCATGGCGCTGCGGCGCGCATTCACCGCTGCGATCGGCGCCGGCTACGAGGTGAGCGGCGCGACACGATCCGGGTGGTACGTGCTCGAAACGGGCCGGGCGCGTGCAGGGCGCACCTTCAGCTAGCAACTAGACTTTTCTAATGCTGCAGGGCGGGGACAAGGCGCCTGAATTCAAGCTTCCGACGACGGGCGGGATCGAACTTACGCTCGCGGATGCGCTGCAAAAGCACAAGGCGCTCATCTTCCTTTTCTATGTGCTGGATTTCACGGGGGGTTGAAGGACGGAGTTGACCGAGTTTCGGTCAAGGCACGAAGCGGCGGCCGCGGACGGCATCGGGATCTACGGGATCAGCGTGGATTCGGTGTTCTCGCACACCGCGTTTGCGAAGGAGCTGGGCGGCCTGCCCTTCGACCTGATCGCAGACTTCGAACGCAAGATGGTCACCGATTACGGAGTGCGTCGCGATGACGTGGAGGGATACTCGGGCATTCCGCGCCGCACGGTTTTTGTCATCGACGGCACCGGGACCATCACGTGGACGTGGGTCACCTCACGCGAAATGCGGCAGCCCGATTACGACCAGGTGATCGAGGAGGCGCGCAAGGCGGCGGGCCCTTGAATGCGGAGATGCAGCGGATCGAGACGTCGTGGCGCGAGCTCGTCGCGCTGGTCGGCCAGGTTCAGGATGCAGGCGGCTTGACCCAGGTCGGGGCGGATGGATGGATGGTCAAAGACCACCTCGCGCACATCGCGGCGTGGGAACAATCGCTGCTGGGTTTGATCGAAGGCCGCGATCGGTCGCTGGCGATGGGCCTGTCAGAGCCGCTGGAGGAACTCGATGCGATCAACGAGGCGGTCAGGCAGCTGCACGAGAACGACACGGTGGATGAGGCCCTTGGGTACTTCCGAGACTCACACGCGCAGCTCGTGGCGGAGCTTGGCAAGCTGAGCGACGCCGACCTCCAGAAGCCGTACAGCCACTACCAGCCAAGCGACCCGGACGAAAAGCGGGCGTTGGTCGCGTGGGTCGGCGGCAACACGTACGAGCACTACGCCGAGCATGTGGGTTGGATCAATCAGCTGATCAGCGAGTCGAGCGCCGCGCGCTGAGCCGCGCGCATGCGGAGCGCAGCTTCGACGGTGACATCCGCGAAGCTCAGCTCGTGGCCGGGCAACAGCTGAGCCGCGACCGGCATCGATGCGCTCGCCACCACGGCGACGACCGGGTAACCACCGGCGGTCTGGTGATCGGCCATCAGCAGGATCGGCTGGCCGCTTCGCGGCACCTGGATGGCGCCCGCGGCGAGGCCGAACGAGAGCAGCTCGTCTCCTGAAGCGTCCAGCATTGGCCCTTCCAGCCGGTAGCCCATGCGGTCGGCCTCGCGGCTGACCTTGAACGTGGAGCCGAGGAGCACCTTGCGATCGGACGCGGACAGGCGTCTGATGTGAGGGCCCGCAATGGTCGCCAGCGTGTGGTCGTCATAGGCGGGCCGCAGCTGGTGTGAGAGGTGTCGCCCTGAGATGGCGGGCACGGAGGGTTCTCCGAGGGCTTTGATCACGTCTCCAGCCAGCAGCTGTCGCCCGTGCATGCCTCCGCGCGCGACCAGCAGGTTGGTCGAGACGGACCCCAGCCAGCGGTCGCCGGCGATCCCGCCTGCGATCGCGATGTAGGCGCGGCCTCCGGACCGGCCTCCGGACCGGCGCCCGGCGAAGTCGAGCTCCTCTCCTTCGCTGAGGAAGATGCCGGTCCACATGGGCGCCGGCCGGCCGTTGATCTGCGGATCGAAATCAGCTCCCGTGATCGCGACCAGGCATGAATGAACGGCGACGAGCTGCGGTCCACTGAGCGTGCACTCGAGCGTCGCAGCGCTCTGTTCGTTTCCGACGAGCAGGTTGGCCGCCCGGTGCGCGAAGCGGTCCATCGCTCCGCCTGGCGGCACTCCGGCGGAAATGGCGTTGGGGCGCCCGAGGTCCTGAATGGTCGTGAGAAGACCGGGCTTCTGCACGCGGAGCACGTCCGTCACTCTTAATGTGCGCCCTGTGCGCGCCCGGCCTGCGCCGCAAAAAACTTGACCCTGTCGCCGGCGCGGAAGAGGCAGGGCGGGTCTGAGTCGGGGAGGAAGAGCTTGACCGTCGTGCGGCCGATGAGATGCCAGCCACCGGGCGTGGGCAGTGGGTAGATTCCAGTCTGCCGTGCTGCGATCGCCACGGACCCGGCCGGCACCTTCGTTCGCGGTACCTGGCGTCGAGGGAGCTCGAGCTGCTCGGACAGCGGCCCGAGATAACCCCAGCCGGGCACGAATCCGACCAGGAAGACGCGGTAGATGGGTTTGGTGTGGAGCTCTGCGATCTTCGCCGCGGATATTCCGAGCACACCCGCCACTGCCTCCAGATCGGGTCCGTCGTACACGACGGGTATGCGGTGGAGGCGGCCGGGCTCGGCCATGGGCGGACGCTTGGAGGCGAGGCGCTTGATGGCGGCGGCGAGCGCGTCATGGGTCGTCAGGTCGGGATCGAAGTGGACGGTCACGCTCGCGTAGCCGGCGATCGCCTGGCGTACGTCGCGCCGCTTCTTCAGCGCGGCGGCGAGCGCGATGGCTCGCGTGTTCAGCGCGGTGTCGAGTCGCGTGCCCAGCTCCGCGAGGAGCGCCATGTCACCGAGCGGGTAAGTTCGCAATTTTGTCATTGAGCGCTGCGCGGGCGCTTATGGAGCGCGGCGCTGGCATGTGCGCTCACAAGAATGGCGTAGAACACGCCCGGGACGATTCCGACGCAAAGCAAACCCGCGCACGCCAGGCCGACCGCCCAGGCAGTAACGATGGCGGCGGCGGCGAGATTCCAGGTCGCGAAGTCGCGCGTGACCTCGCGAATCGATTGCGCGAGATCGAAGAGATCGTCCCAACGCGCGGTGTGAGCGAAGCGCGCGGTCGCATGGGGCATGTGGAGGAGGAAAAGGAGGCCCCAGGGAAGCGCCAGGATAAAGGCGGCCGCGACATGTGCGTAAAGCTGCGACACCGCCTCGTCATTTCCCGTCCAGACATGGGAGCCGAAAAGCAGATCGGCAAGTGGATTGAACGCGAGCGCAAAGGGTGCGGTGAACAGTGCGATGGCAAGAGCCGTCCACGCGCCATCCCACAGGAGTCGAATCGAGAAAACCCATCGTGGGGGTCCGGAGGCGGCGTCGACTTCTGCGCTTCGGGTGGCCGCGATGGCGTAGCCGAGGAGTGGGATGAACGCGATGGGCAGGAAGAGGACGGCGACGAGGCCGGGCAGCCAGGTCGCTTTCCAGGGGCCCTGAAAGGGCCAAGAAAACGATTCGGCGACGCGCTTCATGCGGGGATTGTTAAGGACATTGCATTCAAAACATGCGTTCGTAGGATTGATCGCGGTCACCCAGCCTGGTGAGCTCGAGCTGTTGGAGGCTTCCGTGGATCGATTCTGCGAGCAGCCGGTGCCCAAGGGCGGCCCGGAGCTGGCGAGCTTTCTACCGCGTTTGCAGCGGGCGGGCGACCGAATTTCGCTCAAGGTCTCCGAGGCCGCCGCGGCCTTTGCCTCTACCGATCACTATGACGAGCAGGGCTTCGTCTCACCCATCCACTGGATGGGGATGAACTGCCACCTGACCGCCGGCGCAGCCGCCGACCGGGTGGCAGTCGGCGAGCAGCTGAGGAGCGTGCCCGAGAGTCACCAGAGCATGCTCGAAGGCCAGATCGGTTTCGCGCACCTAGCGCACATCGCGCGCACGGCGGCGGCGATCGAGGAGACGGGGACCAACAAGCCCTTCGACGAGACGCCGTTGCTCGACAAGGCGCGCGAGCTGAGCGTCGGCCGCTTCATCGACTTCTGTCACCACATGCGCCATGCCGCCGACCCCGAGGGTTACGCGGAAGCAGAGGCGCAGCGCGTGGAGGCTCGCTCTCTGACGTTCAAGACCGGCGAGGGCGGCATGGTCTGGGTGCGCGGGATCCTCGATCCCGAAGGCGCAGCCGTGCTCCGCACTGCGTTCGAGCCCCTTGCCCGGCGCAATGGAAAGGACGACGACCGCAAGCGCGACCGCCGGGTTGCCGACGCAGTGGTCGAGCTGGCCAGCCGCTCGCTGGACAACGCCCTGGTGCCCCAACGCGGCAGCGTGCGTCCCCACCTGCAGGTCACAACCAGCCTCGAGACGCTGGTTCAGCGCATGGATGCGCCTGCGGCCGACCTCGAGTTCTCACTCCCGATCTCGGCCAAGGCGGTCGAGCGGCTGGCCTGCGACTGCACCGTAACGCGAGTCCTCCTCGGGTCCGACTCCGCGGTGATCGATGTCGGCCGCTCGAAGCGAGTGATCATGCCGGCGCAAAAGCGCGCGCTGAACGTGCGCGACAAGGGCTGCCGGTGGCCGGGCTGCGAACGGCCAGCGACGTGGACCTCAGGACATCATCTGGTGCACTGGATCAAAGGTGGCACGACGGACATGTTGAACCTGGTGCTGCTCTGTTATCGGCATCACTGGATGGTCCACGAGGGGCAGTGGCAGCTCGTCAAGACCGATGACGGAAACCTGCTGGCGGTCCCTCCGCGGCTGGATCTATTTCAGCGACTCGCGCGCGGTCCTGACAACGAAGCCGTCTTATGACGGCGACCTAGAGGAGCGACTCGATGGCTTCGACGAGTTTCGGGTCTTCCGGCACGACCTTGGAGCGAAAGCGTCGTACGACGCGGCCGTCGCGGCCGACCAGGAACTTCTCGAAGTTCCAGCCGACGTTGCCCGCCTTTCCGGAGTCATCCGGAAACTCGGTCAGGATCTCGTACAGCGGGTGCTGATGGCTGCCCTTGACGTCGAGCTTGGCGAAGAGCGGAAAGGAGACACCGTAATTCAGGCTGCAGAACTCCTGGATCTGATCGGCCGAGCCGGGCTCCTGGTTGAAGAACTGGTTGCTGGGAAAGCCGAGGACCGTGAAGCCACGCTCCGAGTAACGGTCGTTCAGGGCCTGCAGGCCGGCGTACTGAGGAGTCAAGCCGCACTTCGACGCGACGTTGACGGCGAGCACGACCTTGCCGGCGTAGTCGGACAGCTTGGCCAGTTTCCCGTCGAGGCGCGGCAGCTCGATCTCATAAATCGAGCGAGAGGTCATCTGAGCCACACTAATCAGAAGCGGCTCCTGGTCGCGGCTATTCCCCTCGGGCGACGGCGACGTTGGTCATCAGACGGTAGCGGTGCTCGGGCCTGCCAGGCCCGCCGTAACGCATAGTCAGCTCCGCTTTCCCCAGCTGGCACAGGTGGTCGAGATACCGGCGGGCGGTGACGCGGCTCACGCCGGCCGCGTCGGCCACGGCCGTGGCGGCGAGTCCCGACTGAGACCGGCCCAGGGCCTGGACGATCAGGTCGAGCGTCGAGTCAGACAGTCCTTTCGGCAGCGGCTCGTTGCGCGCACTTCGCAGCGCGCCGAAGATCCGGTCCACGTCGGTTTGCTCCGCCTGGCCGATTCGCGTCATGCGTGCGTGGGCGGCCGCGTAGGAAAGGAGCTTCTCTTCAAACGTCGCGAACAGAAACGGCTTGATCAGGTAGTGGACGACGCCGCCGCGCATCGCCGCGCGGAGGCTCTCGACCTCACGCGCCGCGGTGATCGAGATGACGTCGACCGGAGGATGGTCGTCTTCGCGCAGCCGCTGCAGCACGTCCAGGCCGGACATATCAGGCAGGTAGATGTCCAGCAGCACCAGGTCCGGCCGCAGCTCGTCGACGGCCTTCAGCGCCTCAGCGCCGTTGTGTGCTCGTCCCGCCACCGCAAAACCATTCACGCGCTCGACGTATGCGCAGTGAACGTCGGCGACCCGGTAGTCGTCGTCCACCACAAGAGTGCGGATCACGTTGTTGCGGGCACCTTGAGCGGGAGGCGGACCGTGAACGCGGCGCCGCCGTCATTGACGACGGTCACGTCGCCTCCATTGCGGCGCGCGACCTGGCGGACGAGCGCAAGGCCGAATCCGCGGCGCTTGCGGCCGGGACCGGATTTGGTGCTGAAGCCTTCCTGGAAGATCTGGCCATCGAGGCTTTCCAGCACGCCGGGGCCGGAGTCGTGGACTTTGATCAAGAGCTCACCCTGCTGCTCGGTGACGGACACGCTGACCCAGCGGTCGTGGCTCGAGGCGGCCGCCGCGTCAAGCGCGTTGTCGATCAGGTTGCCCAGGAGAGTGATGAGGTCTTCACTGTCGAGCGCACTTCGGGTCATGACCGTGTCGTCGGCGACCCGGAGCTCGATGCCGCGTTCCGAGGCGACGGCGGCTTTCGCGAGCAGCAGCGCGCCGAGCACCGGGTCTCCGACCCGCTCGAGCAGCGCTTCGGTGAGCTCCTGATGAATGCCCGAGGTCTGAGCGATGAGCTTCATCGCTTCGTCAGCGCGACCCATCTGCACCAGTCCGGCGATCGTGTGCAGGCGGTTCGCGAACTCATGAGCTTGCGCGCGCAGCGCGTCGGTCAGGCTGTCCACGCCGAGTCCGCGGGCAAGCCCGGTGAGCTCGGTCGTGTCGCGCAGGGTGGCGACGTGGCCGATCTCGCGTCCGCGCACGCGAATCGCGCGCCGGCTCGCGACCAGGACCCGGTCCCCGGCGAGCAGCACCTCGTCCTCGTCGTTCAAACCGCCCGCAAGAAATTTCAGCAGCCGCCCCTGCGGAAGCACCTGCGTTACCTTGCGGCCGACGCAGTCGGACGGCAGCGACAGCAGGCGGCGTGCCTCGTCGTTGGCCAGGGTGATGGTGCCGTCACGATCGGTGGCGATCGCCCCCTCGTGGATTCCCTGAAGGCTCGCTTCGCGCTCCTCGAGCAGGCCGGCGATCTCGTACGGCTCGAGGCCGAACGTCTGGCGCTTGAGCCGCGAGGCGAGCAGCATCGATCCCGCCACGCCGAGCCCGAGCGCGAGCAGCAGGGTTACGGAGAACCCGGGCAGTTCGTTGAGCAGCTGGTTGAAAACGGTGGTTTCGAGGAAGCCGACCGAGACCAGGCCGATCACGCCGCCCTGGTAGAAGATGGGCGCTTTGCCTCGGGCAGAGACGCCCAGCGTGCCGCGCTGAACGCCGACCCACGTGTGGCCGGCGAGGACGGTAGCCGGGTTTTCGTCCACCGGCTGGCCGATGAGGGCCGGGTTCGGGTGGGAGTAGCGGATGCCGTCGCGGTTGGTGACGACCACGTAGGTTGCCCCGGTCGACAGGCGAATTTCCTCCGCCGTCTTCTGGATCACGCTGGTGTCGCCTTTGAGCAGTGCGTCCTGGATCGCGGTATCGGACGCGACCGACTCGGCGATCGCCAGCGAGCGCTGCTCGTACTGCCTGTCGAGGCCCTGGCTTGCCTGCCACACGGCGGCGCCGGCTCCCATCAATGCGGACAGCAGGATGATGGCAACCTGGAAAGCCAGGATCTGGTAGGCGAGGGGAAGCCGTGTCTTCAAGCGGATGATTCCCAGGTGATCCTAGCCCGTCCTCCGGATCGTGCGTCGCGACCAAAACGACCAAAACGGCCACAACGACCGCATCGATTGCGTTCGGATCGGGTCCCCGCCAGAGTCGAAGGCGATGTCACCAGCCATCGAGCTTCACCACGCCACCAAGCGGTTCCTCACCCCGTCCGGCACAGTCTTCACCGCCCTCCAGAACCTCGACATGGCGGTCGAGCCGGGTGAGTTCTGCGCCGTCGTCGGCCCTACCGGCTGCGGCAAGTCGACCACCCTGGCGCTGATCTCGGGGCTCGAGCCTCCGAGCGAAGGTGAGGTCAAGGTTTTCGGTGAGCCTGTGACCGGGATCGGAGAAGGGATCGGCTACGTCTTCCAGACCGACGCGGTCTTTCCCTGGAAGACGGTGCTCGAGAACGTTGCCGCGGGGCCGCGCTACCGCGGCGTCGCCAATCGAGACGCGCGCGAGCAGGCGCGGGACTGGCTCTCCCGCGTGGGGCTCAGCGGCTTTGAGGACCGCTACCCGTACCAGCTCTCGGGTGGAATGCGCAAGCGCGTGGCGCTGGCACAGAGCCTGATCAACGGGCCGCGAATCCTCTTGATGGACGAGCCGTTCAGCGCGCTGGACGTCCAGACGCGCTCGTTGATGGAGAACGAGCTCCTCGGCTTGTGGGCGGCCAGCTCGGCGTCCGTCGTGTTCGTTACCCACGACCTCGAGGAGGCGATCTCGCTCAGCGACCGCGTGTTCGTCATTACCGCCGGGCCCGGGACGGTCAAGAGCAACTACAAGGTCGACCTGCCACGTCCGCGCAACGTCGCTGAGATTCGCTTCGAGCCGCGCTTTGGCGAGATCTACCAGGAAATCTGGAACGACCTCAGGGATGAGGTCCTGGTGAGCTATGAACGTCAGAAGCGCAGCGGGGCGGCTTAGCGCCGGCATGAGCGCACGCACCGAGCCGGCCGGACGGCCGGCGGGCGATCTCGTCGCCAAGCGGAGGCGAGATGCCCAGCGCCGTCAGTTGAACGTGGCAGGCCTCCGGGTGCTCGTTGCGGTCGTCTTTCTTGGCGGCTGGGAGCTCGGCACGCGGCTTGGTTGGATCGACCCCTTCTTCTGGTCGCAGCCGTCCGCCATCTTCGCCAAGCTCTGGTACTGGATCAGCCAGGGAACGGAGCTGGGTCCATTGTGGGAGCAGGCGCTGGTCACCATGGAGGAGACCGTCGGCGGCTTTGTCGTCGGCTCGATCCTCGGCGTCATCATCGGCGTGGCGCTCGGGCGCAGCAGGCTGCTGTCGGATGTGCTCGGACCGTACATCAAGGCCGCCAACGCGATTCCCCGTGTGGTCGTGGGCGCTCTCTTCGCCATCTCGCTTGGACTTGACATCAAATCAAAGATCGCGACCGCCGCGGTTCTCGTCTTCTTCGTCGTGTTCTTCAACGCGTTCCAGGGCGTCCGCGAGGTGGACCGCACACTCATTGCGAACGCGCGGATCCTCGGGGCCGGCGACCGCCAGCTCACCACCGAGATCCTCATCCCATCGGCGCTCTCCTGGATCGTCGCCAGCCTCCACACGAGCTTCGGGCTCGCGCTGGTGGGCGCCGTGGTGGGAGAGCTCTTCGGCGCGACCCAGGGCGTCGGCGAGCTGATCTACAACGCGAAGAACCAGTTCGACGCCGCGGGTGTGTTCGCCGGCATGGGCTTGCTGGCTGCCATGGCGCTGGTGGCAGAGGCATTGATCACAGCGCTCGAGGACCGTCTGATCAAGTGGCGGCCGCCGGTCGCCACGGAGACACGGATTTGAAGGAGGAAAAGCGTATGGGTCGGCATAGTCAACGGTTGTTCACGGCGCTCGCTGCGCTCGCGATGTTGGCCGCTTGCGGCGGCACAAGCACCCCTGGCACGACCAGCGGCGGTCTCACTTCCATAAAGCTCATGGTGGGCGGTCTCAACAAGCAGATCTATCTGCCGAACCAGCTTGCCCAACAGCTTGGCTACTTCAAAGAGCAGAACCTGGACGTGACCCTCATCGACGAGGGCTCTGGGCAAGGCTCGGAGGAAGAGGTGGTCGCCGGGAACGTGGACGCCGGCTCCGGCGCCTACTCGCACCCGATGGAGCTCAACCCGCTCGGCAAGAAGATCGAGACCATCTGCCAGTTCGGGATTGCGCCCGGCGAGGCGGAGGTGATCGACGCGCGCAAGGCAAGCACGATCACGTCGCCGGCAGACCTGCTCGGCAAAAACCTCGGCGTCACCTCGATCGGCTCGGGGACGCACACGCTGACCCTTGCGATCCTGGGCAAGGCGGGCGTCGACCCAACCAAGGAGCACTTCGTCGCCGTTGGTGCAGGCGACACGTTCATCGCCGGTATCGACCAGAAGACCATCGACGCAGGAATGACCACTGAGCCCACGATCTCGCGGCTTGTCGCGAGCGGCAAGGGCAAGATCCTCGTCAGCCTGATGACCCCGGCTGACACTCGCGCAGCGCTCGGAGGCGACTATCCCTTCATCGGGATCTTCGCGAAAAACGATTGGGTCAACACCAACAAAGGCGTGGCCCAGCGGCTCGTCAACGCTTACGTCAAGACCCTGAAGTTCATGCATTCCCACACTGCGGCCGAGATCGCCGACAAGATGCCACCGGCCTTCTACGCCAACGACAAGGCCCTCTACGTCGCGGCTTTGCAGAACCAGCTGTCCATCTTCGGCACCGACTGCAAGATGCCCGCCGGCGGTCCTGAGACCGTCATGGCCATCGATCAGAAGTTCGTGCCTAGCTTTAAGGGCAAGACAGCGAACCTCAGCGAGACTTACACCAACGAGTTCGCCGACAAGGCAGTCGCTTAAGCCTCAGCCGTTACGAAGGACCGGGCCGCCACCGCGGCCCGGTTCTTTCATTTCTTCTTGAGCTGGACCTCGACGCCGTCGCCCGACGGCACGACCTCGACGTCGCCCGCCCTCACGCGCACCCCGTCTTCGACGCGCGTGGCGATGACGGAGCCCTCGAAGACGAGCTCCACGAACCTCCATTCCTTCCCGTGCTTGCGCAGCTTGACCACGACGCCTCCCGGGCTGCGCCACACCCCCTCGCCCGCCGGCTTGAAGCCCCTGGTCACCAGCTCGCCCAGGCGATCAGGGATGGTCTCAGGCGGCGGCTTGGGCTCGGGCCAGGCGACCGGCTTCACCACGGTCAGGCGTGGTGGCGAGCTCGGTGCGGCCGGCCTGCGCGCTCGCGCCTGCTCCAGCGAGAGGCGAAGCAGCTCCGAGCCCTCCTCCTGGGCGAAGAAGGCGCCCGAGATCCGGCCCTGGTCAGTCGACCGGCGCTGGCAGTTCGTACAGTCGGCCAGGCCGTCGACGGCCGAGAAGGTGCCGGCCGCGAGCGTCTGGCCGCAAAGGGTCGTAACCGGGCCGCTTCTCGGGACTCGTGGAGTGAGGTGGATTCGCCCGCCGGTCTTG
>Ga0209118_1000487_pt1 | contig 21869 bp, 19 predicted proteins | sample BlaSpr_A8_Ref_M1_FD_187988 | JGI IMG/M metagenome (GOLD analysis project Ga0209118, IMG submission 187988) | Forest soil microbial communities from Thunder Bay, Ontario, Canada - Black Spruce, Ontario site 2_A8_Ref_M1 (SPAdes) (version 2) | ecosystem: Environmental > Terrestrial > Soil > Boreal...
CGCACGCTGCGACACGCCGGCGGCGACCGCCTAGTGTGCCCGGGTAGCCGGTCCCGGGAAGATGGGCGGCGGAGCGCAGCCGCCCGCGAGGAGGAGCAATGTTCGAGCGGATCGCCCGTGTCTTGAAGTCGTGGTTTGGGTTCTTCATCTCCTTTGCCGAGGACCCGGAGGTGATGCTGCAGCAGTCGATCGAGGAGATGCGCAACACCCTGCCGCGCCTGAACCAGGTGCTGGTCACGACGCGCGCCACCGCCATCCGTCTCGACCAGGACAAGGACGAGCTGGCGGCCAAGGAGAAGCAGCTCACCGCCTCGATCCAGGCGGCGCTCAAGGAGGGCAGCCCCGAGGCGCGGCGGATCGCCGAGGACAACGCCATGATGCTGCAGCAGGTGCGGCAAGACCTGGCCTCGACCCGCGATCAGCTCGAGGCCGCCAACAAAGCCTTCGAGAACGCCCAGCTGTCGGTCGAGGACATCAAGTCCAAGCTGCGCGAGAAGATCGAGCAGGCCCGCCGGGCGATCCAGGAATCGCGGAAAGCGGCGGTGATGAAAAGCGCCGCTTCGGCGCTCGCCGAGCTCGACACCTATGGCACCGCCGCCACCACCGACAAGTACCTCGACCAGATCAAGCAGCGCGCCGCCGAGGCCAAGGCGGCGGTCGAAGTGGCGACCGGCGGCATGAACGTCGAGCGCATCAAGACCGAGCATGCGGCGCGCCGGCTGGAGGCGCAATCGATCCTGACCGAGTTCGAGACCGAGATGGGGCTGCGCAAGCCGGACGCCGCCAAGGAGGCGGCGCCCTTCCCGACCGGCAGCGATGCGGCCGCCGCCGCTCCCGAGAGGGCGAAGGAAGGGACGTAGGAGCGCAGCGGCCCCCTCGATGTCACCTTCCGCGGCTCCCTCTCCGAGCTTCCTGGCGTCCCTGCCCGGCTGGGCAGCGGAGCTCGTGCGCGCGATCTGGGCCAAGCAGGCCAACGTCTTCATCCTGCACGGCATGCCCTCCGACCTGGTGCCCGTGGGGCAGGGCAGGGACCCTGCCCATCCGAGCGTTCCTGGCAGGGACCCTGCCCATCCGAGCGCGCCGGCCGGGGACCTGGCGGCCCCTGCGAAAACGGCGCCGGGCAGGGATCCGGCCGCAGCAAGCGCACCGGGCGGGGACCCGGCTCCTGCCACAGCGGCGCCGGGCGGAAACCCGGCCCTTTCAGGGGCCCCGGGCGGGGACCCGGCCTCTCCGGCCGCGACGCAGGGGCGGGTGCCGGCCCCTTCCTTAGCGGCGCCGGGGAGGGACGCGGCGCTGCCGGGCGCGGCCGCCGGCGGGCCGCGGTTCCTCCCGCTCGAGGATTTCTTGCAGCAGGAGCTGTTTGGCGCCTGGCCTTCGATCCTGACCTATAACCGCGCCGAAGGCATCGGCTTCGGCAATACCACGGCGCGCGGCCACTTCCAGGACCGCCTGCGCGCCTATGACGCGGTCCATGGCACCACGTGGTCGCAGGCGCTGCCGCGCGACCCGCTCAACAGCTTCGCGCTGCTCGATTCCTACTTCCGGCAGTGCGCCGGGCAATCGCCGGCGCGGCCGGTGGCGCTGCTCCTGCCCTTTGCCGAGACGGTGGCGCCGGCGGCCGAGGCTGCCTACCGCACGCCCGAGGACCGGGCGGTGGTGGTCTACCTGCGGCGCTGGGCGCAGGACCCGGTGCTGCTGGCCAAGAACGTCGTCCTGGCGCTGGTCACCGAGAGCCTGGCCGACCTCGATCCGCAGCTGCGGCGCGCCCATGCCACGCGCGAGATCGAGATCGAGCGGCCGGACCCGGCGGAGCGCCTCACCTTCCTGACCGCGGTGCGCCCGGCGAGCTGGTACGCCGCCCGCTCCGAGCTGCCTGCCGAGCGCCTGGCCGAGCTGACGGCCGGCATGAACCGCGTGCAGCTCGGCCAGCTGCTCGACGGCGTCGACGCCAGCGGCGAGACCCTGAGCCGGGAGCGGGTGCGCGGCATCAAGAAGGCGGTGATCGAGACCGAGGGTCTGGGGCTGCTCGAATACGTCGAGCCGAAGTACGACCTGTCCATGGTCGCCGGCATGCCGGCGGTCAAGGAGCGGCTGCGGCGCGCGGCCCGTGCGATCGCCCGCGGCAATCTCGCCGCGGTGCCGATGGGCTACCTGGTGTGCGGGCCGGTGGGGAGCGCCAAGACTTTCCTCGTCGAGTGTTTCGTCAAGGAGATCGGCATCCCCTGCGTGAAGCTCAAGAACTTCCGCTCCATGTGGGTCGGCTCGACCGAGTCCAACCTCGAGCGCATCCTCAAGATCCTGTCGTCGCTGACGCCGGTCGGGGTGGTGGTCGACGAGGCCGACGCGGCGCTGGGCAATCGCGAGGCCCAGGGCGACTCGGGCACGCAGAACCGCGTTTTCGCGCAGATCGCCGCCTTCATGGGCGACACGCGGCACCGCGGCGAGATCCTCTGGTTCCTGATCACCGCCCGGCCCGACCTGCTGCCCATCGATCTCAAGCGACAGGGCCGCGCCGAGGAGCACATCCCGCTCTTCTATCCGGAGACCGCCGCCGAGTACGACGAGATCTACCAGGTGATGGTCAAGAAGCTCGGTCTTCGCACCGCGGTGACCCGCATCTCCGAGGTGGCGGGCGAGGCGCAGCTGCTCGGCCTCTCCGGCTCCGACCTGGAAGCGGTGCTGGTGCGGGCGGTGCTCGAGGCGGAGGCGGCCGGCGCCGGCGAGGTGGGCGCCGATCACTTGCGCCGGGCCTTCGCCGACTTCATCCCGCCGGTCAACTCGCTCGAGCGCGAGCTGCAAGTGCTCTACGCCGTGCTCGAATCCACCAGCCGCGAGCTGCTGCCCGCCGCCTACCGCAACCTCGATCGCGGTGCCATCCAGGCGCGGGTCCACGAGATCCGCATGGATCTGCGGATGCAGTGAGCGCGCGCCCGCTGATATAGTGCGTCTCCTTCGATCGCCTCGTCTTCGATGAACTCTTCTCGGATCCTCCCCTCGTCCCGTGCGCGAGCGGGTCTCGTCGCGGCCCTGATCGCCGCCGCCCTCGCGCTGGCGGCCGCCGGTCCTGTCGTCGCCGCAGCGCCAGCCCCAGCTGGCGCGCAGCCGCCGCGCAAGCTGGTGATCCTCGGCTTCGACGGCGCCGACGCCAAGCTCACCGAGCGCTGGATGGACGAGGGCAAGCTGCCTCATCTGGCGGAGTTGCGCCGGCAGGGCACCTTCGCGCCGCTGCTGTCGACGATCCCGTCGCAGACGCCGGTGTCGTGGTCGACGTTCTCGACCGGCTTGAACCCCGGCCGCCACGGCATCTTCGACTTCCTGAAGCGCGACCCGCTGACCTATCGCCCGAGCTTCGCCGCTTTCGACCAGAAGGACGAGCCATTCCTCTGGGGCCGCGGGAATGGTTGGGTCGTGGGGACGATCGCCGGTGTCGCGGTCTGCCTGCTGGCGCTGCTGGTGGCGGCGACGGTGCGGCGGGCGCTGAGGCGGCGGCAGGCGACGGGCGCGGTGACTGGCGATGTAGGCGATGTCGACGATGTGGACGCGGTGCGAAGCGGCGTCCCGCGGCAGGGACGCCGGGGCGGCGCCGCGATCACCGCGGCAGTGGTGCTGCTCTGCGGCATCGGCGCCGGCGTTGGCGCCGGGATCGCCGCCGACCGCCTGCTCCCCAAGCAGCGGCCGGTGGCCTTCAACCGGCAGCGCGGCGAGACTTTCTGGGCGATCCTCGGCGGCACCGGCAAGCGGGTGCGGGTGATGCGGGTGCCGGTGACCTTCCCGCCGAAGCCTTTCGAGGAGGGCCAGCTGCTGAGCGGGCTCGGCGTCCCCGACCTCTCGAAGCGCATCGGCAAGCCTTTCTACTTCACCTCGGAGCTGTTCTTCAGCCCCAAGGGGGGCGGCGACTTCAAGGTCGAGGTGGTCGAGCTGCCCGACAACAAGGGAGTGATCGACACCGAGATCAAGGAGATCCCGAACGACCTGTTCCCCGGCCAGGGCGACTTCATCAAGATCCCGATGCGGTTGACTGTGCCTCCCGACCGCGGCAGCGTGCGCATCCAGGTGTCGGGCAACGACCTCACCCTGAAGGCCGGGGAATGGAGCGGCTGGGTGCGCTTCGTCTTCCCATTCAATCCGCTGATCAAGGTGCACGGCATCGGCAAGTTCCGGGTGCTGTCGGTCAGCCCGGAGCTGCGGCTCTACCTGTCGCCGATCCAGTTCGATCCGGAGAAGCTGCCGCCCGGCCTCGCGATCACGACGCCGGGATCGTTCGTCGGCGATCTCACCCGGCGCTTCGGGCTGTTCAAGACCATCGGCTGGCAGGTCGACACCTGGTCGCTGACCGACGGCACCTCGGACGAGCAGGTGTTCCTCGAGGACGAGCAGGCGACGGTCGACAAGGACCGCGAGATGTTGCGCGGCCTGCTCGCCGACGACAACTGGGACGTGCTGATGCAGTACTTCGAATTCACCGATCGGGTGCAGCACATGATGTTCCGCTTCCTCGACCCCAAGCACCCGCTCTACACGCCGGAAGGGGCAAAGCGCTGGGGTCCCTCGATCCAGCAGGCCTACCAACAGATGGACGCCATCGTCGGCGAGGTGATGCGGACGATGCCCAAGAACGCCGACCTGCTGGTGCTCTCGGACCACGGTTTCGCGTCGTTCCGCCGCGGCATGAACTACAACACCTGGCTGGCGACCAACGGTTTCATGACACTCACCGGCGAGGACAGCAAGCGCAAGAACCTCGAGGACCTGTTCGGCCAGGGAGATTTCTTCGTCAACGTCGACTGGTCGAAGACCAGGGCCTATGCCCTGGGGCTGGGCCAGATCTACATCAACCTCGCCGGCCGCGAGGCGAAGGGGATCGTGCAGCCGGGCGAGGACTACAAGCGCGTGGAGGCCGCCATCGTCAGCGGCCTCGAGTCCTTCGTCGATCCGGCCACCGGCGAGCACCCGGTGGCGCACGTCTTCACCCGCGAGGAGGCGTACGGGACTTTCGATCCCGAGCTCATCCCCGATCTCATCCCCTCCAACAACGAGGGCTACCGCGTGGGCTGGCAGGACACCCTGGGCGGCATCGGCAAGAACATCGTCGAGCCGAACGATCAGATCTGGTCAGGAGACCACTGCTCGGTCTACCCGCCACTGGTCAAGGGCATCCTCTTCACCAATTTCAAGCTCGACGCGGGAGCCGCCGCCAGCGCCAAGATGGGCGACGTCATGCCGACCATCCTCGACCTCTACCGGGTGCAGCCGCCCGAGCGGCTGGACGGCAAGAGCCTGCTGCCGAACGGGCGCTAGCTGCTAGCCTTCGGACCCCACCAGCGCACGCCAAGCGATGCCCGCACCGCATCCTTGTGAGACTCGATGCCGCCGAACGCCAGCCGCGCCTGGCGCAGTGCTTCTTCCTGGGAGAGGCCTTTGCGAGCCAGGTCCGTAGCGTAGCTCTCGATGTGGAAACGCACTTCCGTTTCCATGTCGTTCTCGAGCCTTCGCCCCTTCGCGATCCACTTCAACCACGACCGGAATCGAGCCAGGAGATTCATATCTGCTCCGGAGTGGTGTGCAGAATCTCGCCGATCAACGACGCCATGCGGTTCCACTTGTCGGTCTCCGAATCGAGTTGGCGCCGCCCGGCCGCGGTCAGGCGATAGAACTTCGCTTTGCGTTTGTTGTCCGATTCTCCCCACTCGCTGGCGATCCAGCCCTGGTGTTCCAGCCGGTAGAGCGCTGGATACAAGGAGCCTTGCCGGATTTCCAGCTGCTCGCCGGAGATCTGCTGGATGCGCAGCAGGACCCCGTAGCCATGCAGTGGACCAAGCGAGACGGCCTTGAGGATCAGCAGGTCCAGAGTGCCTTGCAGCAAGTCGATCTGTTGGTCGTCCACGAGCTCTCCTTGTGCGTCTAGGAGAGAAGCTAACAGGACTCTCCTAGCCTGTCAAGGAGGGAGCATGCTGGGAGCTCAAGGCGTGGGGGGCGCGTCCCCATCGCGGCGCTAGGTGAAGGGATTGCGCACGTCGAGGAAGGAGAAGCGCCGGAAGTCCGCGTCCCCGGTGTAGAGCGTGCGCACGTCGTGCTGCAACAGGATGGCCGCGAGATGAGCATCCGGCACCAGCTTGCCCCGCAGCGGCTCGCCTCCGCTCACTTCTGCGTAGGCCTCGAGGAAGCCCTCCCTCTCGGCGAGCATCCGGACCTGCGGCAGCTCGACCAGCTCCCGTAGGTTGCCCAGCGCCTCGTCCGGGTGCAGCGGGTGGGTGAGGATCCCCGGGTGGGTCACGATGCGCAGGTATGACATCGCCGTCGTCCAGGCCAGGCAGAAGATCTCGCGTCCCCGCGCCTTCTCATCGAGCAGGGCGTGCGCCGCCCGGTGCAGGCGGCTCCCGGTGTCCGAGGCGTAGACGAGAACGTTGACGTCGACCGCGAAGCTCACGAGCGCCCCAGGGTCTCGCGATCGAGGGCGGCCCAGAGCGCCTGTTGGTCGCGCAGATCGACCCTGGCCCCTAGGTCACGGGCGGTCCAGCGCAGGCGACGGCGTGGGCGGCCCCTGCGGCGCGCTGCCAGGCCCTCCGCCAGCAGCTCCGAGACGACCTCACCGAGCGCTTTGCCCTCCCGAGTCTGGATCTTCTTCACATCGGCCAGCACTGGGTCCACGATGTTGATCGTCGTCCTCATGATGCTTGATGCTACCATACTGCGCATCTGAGGTCGGAACGCGCTCCGGGCCGGAACACCCTGCAAACCGCTGAAGGACCAAGCGTCACGACCGTGGCTCATCACCGACCTGTCGATTGGTACGCTACGTAAGTGGTTGCAGCAGAATGAGTTCGGAAATGGTGGAGCAGAAGGGATTCGAACCCTCGACCCCCACGTTGCGAACGTGGTGCTCTCCCAGCTGAGCTACTGCCCCACGAGAGGCGCGTATTGTACTCGGGCGAGCGCGGCGCGGCAACCTGGTGCTGATTTCTCTGAGCTGGTGGCCGGCGCGGGAAAGGCGGGGCCTTGCCGGAGGTCTCACCGGGTCTCGGCGGGACCGGTCAGCACGGGCTGGCCGGCCGATGCCGCACCTGCCGCGCCACTCTCCGCTGTGCTGGTTGCTTCCGTGCCGCTCGCTTCTGTACCGCAGCCCTCGCCCTCGCCAGGGGAGGCGGCGAGCAGCTCGGCCAGGGTCAGGGGGCCCAGGCGCTCGGCGCGGCTGCAGGCCAGGACTTCCACCCAGCGCTCGAGGCGGTCGCGAAGGTCGGCGCCGATGTGCTCGACGCTGCGGCGGGCGCGGTGCTCGTAGGCGTCGAAGACCTCTTCGACGCGGAGCGCGGCGGGATCGCGCCCGAGGACGTAGCCGCGGCCGGGGGTCTCGCGCAGCAGACCCCTCGCCAGCAGGGGGTGCAGCGTGCGCTCGAGATCGCGCGCCGGCAGGCTGAGATGGATGGCCAGCTCGTCGCCCGACGGCGGCGGCTCGCCCTCCGACGATTCCCGGCGGCCGCTGCGGCCCCTGCGGCCAGGGCGGCGGGCCGGCAACGTGCCTTCGGCGCAATCGCCGCGTTGTCCGGGAGGGGCGGCGCCGCATGCGGCGAGGAAGGCGAGGGCGGCGAGGCCCACCCAGCTGGCGGCCACCGGCGGATGGGTGTGCAGGCCGCGAGTCAGCAGCTGGAAATGCTGGGCGGTGTAGGCGGCCTCGCTGCCGAGCAGCACGATGGTCCAGGTGATCTCGATCGAGATCATGAAGAGCAGGACGAAGGCCGAGCTGCCGTACACGGTGCTGACGCCGCGAAAGTACTCGACGTAGTAGCCGAACGACTGGCGCAGGACCTCGAGCAGGATGGCGCCGAACAGCCCCCCGGCCAGGGCATTGCGAAAACGCACCCCGGTGGAGGGCACCAGCCAGTAGAGCACAGTGAGCCCCACCACCGTGGCCAGGAAAGGAGTGAGGTGGAGGAGCACCGAGCCCCGCACCAGCTCGCGCATCGCCGGGGTCTGGCGGAGCAGGATCAGGCTGGAGAAGGTGACGCCGATCAGCAGCGGGCCCCAGAACAGCAGCAGGAAGAAGGCGAACAGGCGGTTGCGGAAAGGTCGCCGCCGCGACACGTTCCAGATCTTGTTGAAGGTTTCCTCGATGGTGGCGAAGGCGAACAGCGTGGTGGCGAACAGCGCCGCCAGACCGACGCCGTGCATCGTCTCGGCCTGATCGAGGAACTCCCGCAGCTTGTCGGTGAGCGTCTTCTCCGAATACGGGAGCACCTGGATGAAGACCTCGAGGCTCTTCTCCGGGTACTGGTTGAACACCCGCGTGCCGACGAAGGACAGGGCCGCGAGCAGCGGCACCAGCGACAGGATGGTGACGAAGGCGAGGGCTGACGCGGTCAGGAAGATGGAGTCTTCGTAACCCTGGCGCACCGTGAGGGTGAAGAAGCTGCCGAGCTGGCGGTGGAACGGCAGCCGCGGCGGCGTGCGGCCGGCCTGTCTCGCTGCGATGTCGCGGTCGTCCATGGTCGGCGGTCGGCGCTGGCTCGTCCGCGGGAGGCGCCGCGCCCGTCCGCTCCTGCTCCCGGCCCGACCGCGGCAGGCTGCGGACGATTGGCCGGAGTCTAGCGTATCGCCAGCCGCGGCGCGGCACGAATCCTGCTACAAACATGAGCATCGGGTTCGCCGCCGGCTGTGCCGCGCGTCAGCGCCCGCTGTCCATTTCAACCTAGGAGGCAATCATGGCCGATTCAGGCTTGGCTGAAAGTGCCGAAAAGGCAGCCGAAGCAGTAACCGAGAGCGTGGCCGCGGCCCGCGAGAAGTTCACTAGTTTGAGCGATGACGTGCAGCACCGGTACAAGCAGGTCTCGAAGGACGTGCGCCGCGGCGCCGAGCGCGCGAGCAAGGAGATCCGCAAGGGGGCCGAGGCTGCCCGCGACACCTATCGCGACACCGCCAAAGAGGTCCAGAAGCGGTACAAGCGCACGCGCTCCGAGGTCTCGCGCATGAGCAAGGACGTCGGCGAGTACGTGCGCGAGAACCCCGGCAAGGCGGTGCTGATCGCCGCCGGCATCGGGTTCCTCCTCGGGCTGGTGGTACGCCGCGGCGACGACGACTAGTCGCACGATGGGCACCGGCGGGCGCCGGCACATATCGGCACTCATTGCGGCGCGCGCGCGACAAATCGCGCGCCGCCGCCGGTATACTGCTCCCGGATCCGGCCGCGAGGCCGGTCCCCGGGAGTTTCCGGGAGTTTCTGTGGACAGTGGCGGTCCCTTGGACCCGGTGGGGGTGCGGCCGGTTGACCTGGAGGAGAGAGGGCGATGCCAGAGAATTTCTCGTCGAAGGCCGAAGCGATCGTGAATGATCTGCTCGACAGCGTGCTGCCCGAGGGCCTGGATTGGAAAGACCTGGTGCGCGCCTATCCGGTGCCGGCCCTGGCGGTGGCGGCGCTGGGCGGCTTCCTGGTGGGACGCGCGCATGGCCCCGCCCTCGTCGGGGCGGTGTCGAGCTTCGCCGCCGCCGAGGTGGCGAGAAACGTCAGCTCGCTGCTGGGCCAGGAGCTCGAGAGCTAGTGTCCCGCTAGTCAACGGCCGTCCCTGGCCGTGCCCATCCTCATCCATTGCTCTGACGTCCACTTCGGACCGCCCCATCTCCCCCGCGTCGCGGAGGGTCTGCTCGAGCTGATCGAGGCCCAACGCCCCGACCTGGTGGTGATCTCGGGCGATCTCACCCAGCGCGCCAAGCCGAGACAATTCCGGCAGGCCCGGCAGTTCGTGGACCGCATCCCGGCGCCGACCCTGGTCGTTCCCGGCAACCACGACGTGCCGATGTACCGGTGGCTGTTCCTGGAACGGATCTTCAACCCTTTCGGCGCCTACCGTTCGCACTTCAGCCGTGAGCTCGAGCCGATCTATCACGACCGCCGGATGCTGGTCATCGGCATCAACACCGCGTTCAGCTGGACGATCAAGGGTGGCCGTATCACGCCGCGCCGCCTGCGCGAGGTCGGCGAGCTGCTGGCAGCCTCGCCGCCGGCGCAGTTCCGGGTGGTGGTGCCCCATCACGACCTCATCCCGCCGCCCAACCTCATCCGCGGCCGGGTGGCCGCGAATGCGCGCCGGGCGATGGAGCTGTTCTCGGCCGCCGGCGTGGACCTCGTGCTCTCCGGCCATCAGCACCAGACCTACCTCGCCACTTCCGAGGAGTACTACCCGCGAGGACGCCGGCCGGTGATCGTCCTGCACACCGGCACCACCACCTCGAGCCGCGGGCGTGGCGGCGAGCGGCGCCTCAACACCTGCAACCGGGTCGAGTTCGATGACCGCTCGGTGGTCGTCTCGCACTTCGGCTGGCAGCCGGGGCTCGGCCGCTTCGCCGAGGTGAGCCGCCACTGGTACCCGCGCCGGCAGGTCTCTCCGTATACCCTGGAAGGACTCGCCGCCCCGGCGGCCCCCGGCCCGTCCAGCTGACACGACGCTCGAACGCGGTACGCAACCCGTCGGCGAAACGGCGAGCGGGACCGTCGCGGCCGCTGACGGCCGTTGACGGCCGTTGACCTTTGGGGTGGGCGAAAGCCGCGAGGTATCATGTCCGAGCAGCTTGCAAGGAGATTACGGATGGGCGAAGAGAAGCAAGACGAAGTGGAATGGGGCACCGCCAGGATCGTGGAGAGCAATGAAGAGGCGATCGTGGTGGCCGGGTTCCTCAAGAGCAGCGGCATTCCGGCCGAAGTCGAATCGCTGCACGTCGAGGAGCTGCCGGTCAACGTCGGCGCCCTTGGCGAGGTGCGGGTGCGGGTGCCGGCCGACCGCCTGGAAGAGGCGCTGTCGCTGCTCGACGCCAGCGATCGGGGAGAGTCTGTCGATCCGTCCGATCCGGATCTTCCTCAGACCGGGCAGGGAGAGCCCGCCGAGTGAGCATGCTCGAGGGCGGCCAGCTGGTCGGCCGATATCGCATCGTCCGCTTTCTCGGCGCCGGGGCGATGGGCGAGGTCTACCTCGCCGAAGACCCCCACATCGAGCGCCGCCTGGCGATCAAGACGGTGCGGCTGGCGGGCGGCCGGCCGCAGGACATCGAGGACCGCAAGAAGCGCCTGTTGCGCGAGGCGAGAGCGGCAGGGCGCCTGCTGCACCCCAACGTGGTGACGCTGTTCGACACCGGCGAGCAGGACGGGGTCCTGTTCCTCGCCTTCGAGTTCGTCGAGGGGTGTGACCTGGCGAGCCGCCTCGAGACGGGTGAGCCGCCGACCCTGCGTGAGGTGCTGAGGATCGCCCGCCAGGCCGCCGAGGCGCTCGACTATGCCCACCGTCAGGGCATCGTCCATCGCGACATCAAGCCCAGCAACATCCTCATCGACACCGCCGGCCACGTGAAGGTGGCCGATTTCGGCATCGCCAAGGTCGCCGGCCAGAACACCGAGCTGACGATCGCCGGCTCGGTGATGGGCAGCCCGCAGTACCTGTCGCCCGAACAGATCCGCGGCGACGAGCTGGACGGCCGCAGCGACGTCTTCTCGCTCGGCGTCGTGCTCTACGAGCTGCTGTCCGGACGGCGGCCGTTCGACGGCGAGACCATCACCACCTTGGTCTACCAGATCTTGCACAAGGATCCCGCGATCTCCGAGTTGCGGTCGGTGCCGCTGCGGCTCGAGCAGCTGCTCCATCACATGCTCGCCAAGGATCGCGAGGACCGGCTCGCCACGGCGGGCCTGGTGGCCGAGGAGCTGGCCGCGATCGAGCGCAACCTCCCCGAGGCGACGCTCGCCGCGCCGGCAGCTCCCGCCGGCGCGTCGCTGGACGTGACCCGGGTTTTGTCGTCCCGCTCGCTGGCTGAGGCGGCTCCGCCTGACGTCCCGGCCGGCGAGAGCGCGACGAATCCCGCCGCGCCGCCGGCGTTCGCGGCCAGGCCCGTCGCGCCCGCGCCGCCAGGGGCGATGGCGGCGGCGGTGGCGTCGTCGGCGGCCGCTGGCGGGCGCGCTGCCACGGCCGCGGCTCCGCTGCCGGCGCCGATCCCACCGGCTGGCGCGCTCGGGCCGCACCCGCAGGCGGCGGCCGCGGCCAGCCCGCCGCCGCCCGTCCGTCGTTCCTCCAATGCGAAGATCTGGCTGGCGCTGGCGGCGCTGCTGCTGCTCTTCTGCGGCGTGGTCGGGGCGGGCGCCTTCTGGTTCTGGCAGCACTATGGGCGGCGCGCCGGTCAGGAGCTGAGCCTGTTCTCGCAGCCGTCCTCGGCGCCCTCGGCTTCCTCGGCGTCCGTGCCGCCTTCGTCGCCCTCGCCGTCCGGCACCACGCCGGCCGTGGCGGTGCCCGCGCCGCCGCCGGCCCCTGCCGGAGCCGGGAATCCAGCGATCCGGGAGTCCTCGCCGTTCTCGCCGTCCTCGGCGTCATCCGCGCCATTGGCGTCCTCGCCGGACCTGCGGACTCGGGCGACTACGCCGAGCCCGGGCCTGGTGCGGCCCCCGGCGACGGCGACGTCCAGCCCCGCGGCGGTCGGCGCGGCTGGCGCTGCCGGCGCGACCGGCGGCGCCGTTTCCGGCGGAGGCTCGCGGTCCGCCTCTCAAGCGCTGCCGCCGGCGACCCGGAAGACGCCGCCGGTGCCGCCTGCGACTCGTGCGACGTCCGCGACGCCCACGACGTCTGCGACGGCTGCCAGCAGGACGCCCGCGAGCGCCGCCGGCGGGGCGAGCGCCGCCGCGCGCGGCTCGGTCGCGGCGGCGGACGCCGGCAGCGGTGCGGCACCGGCGCCAGCCCGTGGCGCCCGGCCGCGGATCTCCAGCACCACGCCCGAGGCGTCCAGCTCGGCGCCGGCCGCGGCGAGCCCGGGCGAGACGGCCGCGGGGGCCGGTGCCGCCGGCTCGACCTCCAATCGCGGCGTCACCGCGGACCGGGGGGACAGGACGGACCGGACGCCCCGCGCGCAATCCACGCTGGCCGATGCCGGCGCGGGCCATCCGGCCGGCCAGGAGCATGATGCCGCGGCGGGGGCCTCCGGCCTGGGCGCGGTCGCGGCGCCGAGCGCGGACCGGGTGATGCACAGCGGGCTGGAGCTGGCGTTCCGGGTGAATCCACCGGACGCTTTCGTGTTGCTCGACGGCGCGGTCATCGGCAGGGCGGAGGAGTGGAATGGCCAGAAGGGCGGCCGTGCTTTCACCCTGCCAGGCGCCGGACCGCACGTGATCAAGATCAGGCGGCCGGGAATGAAGGACTACCGCATCAGCGTCGAGGCGAGCGATGCGCGCGGGATCACCCCGGTCACGGTCAACCTGCAGCCGCTGCCGGCGGCGCAGATCGAGACCTCGGACCTGCAGACCGTCCGGGTGCGCGAGGCGATCGCCTTGCGTGTCCAGCCCGACGTCAATGCGGTGGTGCTCGTGGACGGCGTCGCCGCCGGCGCCGTGAAGAAATTCGCGGGCCGCTTCGGCCACGGAGACGAGTGGCTCAGCCTGCCGCCGGGGGCCCATCGCTTGACGCTGGTCGCGCCCGGTTACGGACGCCGCGATCTGGCGGTTGAGATCACGCCAGGAGCGGAGAAGGCACGCCAGAGAATCGACGTCTCGCTGTCGCCCGCGACGGGAACCCCATAGCTTGAGTGATCGGAGCTTGGCCGCCTCAGGGGCCGCCTCGAGTGCCGCGTCCGCCGCGGCGGCGGCGTTTCCAGGCGGGTCCTGCCTTCCCGGGCGCCGGCAATTCGCCCGGCTCGGCAACGGCTTGACGGTCTGCGTGCTGGAAAACCACCAGGCGCCGGTGGTGACCACGGCGCTCTGCTTCCGCGCCGGCACCCGCGACGATCCCCCCGGCCGCGGCGGCGCCGCCCATTTCCTCGAGCACATGATGTTCAAGGGCTCGGCGCGGTTCGGACCCGGCGAGATCGACCGGCGGACCCAGGCGCTGGGCGGCTCCAACAACGCTTTCACCAGTCACGATGCCACCACCTATTACTTCAGCTTCGCCGCCGACCGCTGGACCGAGGCGCTGGCGATCGAGGCGGATCGCATCGCGTCGCTGACCCTGGACCCGCGGCAGGTGGCCAGCGAGCGGCAGGTCATCCGCGAAGAGATCGCCATGTACGACAGCGAACCCTGGGACGCGCTCGAGGTCGCCGTCCAGGCGCGGCTCTACCGCGGCCACCCCTACGGCCGGCCGGTGCTCGGCACCCGCGGCGAGCTGCGGGCGACCGGCCGCGAGGAGCTGGCGAGCTTTCAGCGGCGCTTCTACCGGCCCGACAACGCGGTGCTGGTGGTGGCCGGCGAGGCGGCCGAGGAGGGCGTTCTCGCCGCAGTCGAGCGCTTCCTGGGGGGGCTGCCGCCTGCCTCTGAGCAACCAGAGCGGCCTGAGCGATCTGACCGACCGGAGCGGCCCGAGCGACCGGAGCAGCCCGAGCGACCCGAGGGACGCGCGAGCGCAGGGCCGGTGATCTGGCCCGCGGGCATGGCGCGGGTGCGCCGGCGCAAGGGCGAGGTGCCGCGGCTGCTGCTGGCGCTGCCGGCGCCGCCGGGCGACCATCCCGACCACGCGCTGCTCAGGCTGCTCGTGGCGCTGCTCGGCAGTGGCCGGGCGAGCCGGCTCTATCGCGCGCTGGTGGACGACGGCCAGCTGTGCAGCTGGATCCACACCGATCTGACCGAGAGCGTCGACGCCAGCCACCTGACCATCGCGGCCGAGGTCGTGCCCGGGGTCGAGCCGGCGCGGGTGGAGGGCGAGCTGCTGGGTCTGCTGGCGGAGCTGGTGGCCACTCCGCCCGGCCTCGATGAGGTCGAGCGGGCGCGCCAGGTGGCCCTCGCCGATTGGGTGCTGCACCACGAGCGCGTCGAGCAGCAGGCGCTGTCTCTCGCCGTGGCGCTGGCGCTGTTCGACGCCGAGCACCTGGATCGCCAGATGCGCGGGATGCTGGCCGCCAGCCCCGCGGCGCTGCACGAGGCGGCGGGGCGATACCTGCGGCCCGAGCGCGGCAGCGTGCTCGGGTGGTCGCTGCCGCGCAGCTGAGGGGAAAGAGGGTCCTTTATGAGGGGGAGGGAGGGGGCGCCCCCTTCCCCCCGGAGGGTGGGAAGGGGAACGAGGGGTTGCGGGGGAGATCTGATAGATGCTTTACGTAGTCCTCGATCGATCGCTACCAGCCCCGGTCTCATAGTTCGGAGTTGCCGGCAGCCGGTCATAAGGAGCAGCATCATCGAGACAGCGGACAAAGTCGTGGCGGCGGGCCGGCAGGGCCTGGCAACGCGGGTGCGCCGGGTGGAAGGCGCGCCGGTGGTGGCGGTGCGTCTCTGGCTGAATGCGGGCACCCGGGTCGAGACCATCCCGGGCCAGGGGCTGCTGGCCGGACGCATGCTCGAGGAAGGGACGCTCCGGCGGGATTGGCGGCGCATCGCCAGCGACGCGGAAGGCCGCGGCATGGAGCTGTCGAGCTTCGGCGCTTTCGAGGGGCACGGGGTCAACGTCGACGCCCTGGCGCCCGACTGGGAGCTCGCGCTCGACTGGGCCGCCGAGCTGTTGCGCGAGCCGTCGTTCCCCGAGGACCGCTGCGCCTGGCTGGGCAAGCAGGCGGCGGCGGAGCTCGAGGGGCTGGCCGACCAGCCTGACGTCAAGTCCGCCTGGGGTTTTCTCGAGCATCTCTACACGCCGCATCCGCGCTGCCGCCCGGTGCATGGCGACGTCGCCAGCCTGCTCGCGGTCACCGCCGCCGACTGCGCCCACCTCCACCGCGCCGCCCTCTCCGGCGGCGTCATCGCCACGGTCGCCGGAGTGATCGACGAGGACGCTGTCGAGCTGCGCCTCGAACGCCTGTTCGGCGACCTGCGGGCTCGCGCCCGGCCCTTCCCGCCGCCCGCCTCCCCGGCCGGCCTGCCCGAGCGCCGCCACCAGGTGAAGGTCGAGTCCGAGGACCAGGCGCACCTCTACATCGGCCATCTGACGGTGCCGCGCCGCCATCCCGACTACACCGCGCTCGAGCTGCTGGCCGTGATCCTGGGCTCGGGGGCCGGCCTCACCGGCCGCATTCCCACGCGCATCCGCGAGCGCGAGGGGTTGGCCTACACCGCTTACGCCCAGACGCTCGCCGGCGCCGGCGAAGATCCTGGCCGCCTGGTCGCCTACGTCGCCACCTCACCCGCCACCGCCAGCCAGGCCGAGAAGGGCGTGGTCGAGGAGATCGCGCGCCTGGTCGAGCAAGGCATCACCGATCCCGAGCTCGAGGAGGCCCGTTCCTACCTGCTGGGCAGGGAGCCGTTCCGCCGCGAGACCGCCCGCCAGTGGGCCGACGTCTTGCTGGAGGCCGAGCAGTACGGCCTGCCGCTGGACGACTCCCAACGCCGCGCCGCCGACCTCCGGGCCCTGGACCGCCGCACCTGCGAGGCGGCGGCACGCAGCCATCTGCGGCCCGCAGACCTGCGGGTCACCATCGGTCTGCCCGGCTGAGCAGGCATCCGGGCGCCGCAGCGCCCGGGCCAGCGCCGCGAATGCTCCTCACCCTCGTCCTGACCGCCGTCACGGCAGCGGTCTCTTTGGCCGTCAGGCATGTGCTGGGGTTCGGCTTCTCGCTGACCTTCGTGCCGCTGGCGAGTTTCTTTCTGCCGACTCGCGAGGTGGTGCTGGCCGCCATTCTCCTGGAGATCCTGCTCGGGCTGCTGCTGGCGATCGAGCTGCGGCGGGATCTCAGGCTGCTCGACTCCTTGAAGCTCCAGGCGGCGTCCCTGCTCGGCATCGCCGCCGGCATCGCGGTGTTGCGCCTGGTCTCGCCGGCGCTGCTGTTCCGGCTGTGCCTGATCCCGCTGCTGGCGCTGGCGGCGGTGCTCTGCGCCAGGCCCGAGCTGACGATGAAGAGGAGCCGGGCGAAGTTGATCGCGGCCGGCCTGCTGAGCGGAGCCATGAACGTCTGGGCGAGCTTCAGCGGTCCGCCCGTGGCGCTCTACTATCTCGCCACCGAGACCTCCACCAGATCGATCAAGGGCCTGCTGACCGGGTATTTCCTGCTGCTCTACGTCTTCACCGCCGGCGGCTTGGTCCTCGACGGCGAGTACGGCAGCTTCCAGGGGTGGCCGGTCGTGCTGGTGAGCGCCTGCACGATCGCGGTCCTCTACCCGCTAGCCAAGAGCGTGGCCCGCGCCGCCGAGCCCTGGTTCCGCAAGCTGGCAGCCTGGTTCCTGCTGGCCGTCGCGGTGGCGGCGCTGATCGAAGGTTTCCACTAACTCTGGCAAGCCGGCCCCTGAAACGGGTGCGCGAAGGGCGAGCCCCGGCCAAAGCTGAGGTGCGGGATCGCCAAGACGGGATGATGGTACGGCACCTCAAGCAGGTCGGTGAGCACGCCGGCAGCCCTCGCCATATGCTCTAGGCTAGCATCGTCGCTCGCCCTGCTCTATAGTTATTTCATGATTGCCACCATGCACGAGTGATCTGGTGGCTTCAAGGAGGGGTGGACAGCCGTGGTAGCTATTCGAGCAGACTGGGCGTCCCCCTATTCTGAGACCGTCTGAGGCGAGCTTCACGGAGGTTAGAGCACTCCCAGGGTTGTCCCGAGGATGAAAGTACTTGTCAGCTGGTCTGGTCAGCGAGGGAGAATCGTTGCCGAGGCATTGCGGTCCTGGCTGGCCGATGTCCTGCACAGGACCGACGCTTGGGTATCGTCTGAAGATATCGAGCCCGGGACGCGATGGAACTCCGAGCTGGCAAAGCAACTCGAGGAGACGCAGTTTGGGATCGTCTGTCTGACTCCTGAATCGGCACACGCTCCCTGGGTCCTCTTTGAAGCGGGGGCTCTGGCCAAAACACTAGGAACCGCCCGCCTTGTACCCTACCTCATCGAGCTCGAGAGTCGCGAACTCCAACAACCGCTCGCGCAGTTCGACGCTGTGCGCGCGAATAAGTCGGGCACGCTGAAGCTGCTAAGGAGCATTAACAAAGCACTTGAGAGCGAAGGGTCACTTTCCGATGAGCGACTGATGCGCGCCTTCGACCTCTGGTGGCCATACCTGGAGCGGGTGCTTGAAGGACTACCGGCCGCTCCTCAAAAGTCCGCGGTCCTCCCCAGGGCCGCTGAAAGCCTGGGGCTGGAAGGGGTTTTCAGGTCTCGCAGCGAGGCCCTGACGTACTTTGGCCCGGCTCTCCGCCGGGAAATCGAGCGTAGTACCCGCAGCCAGGGGTTGGTCTATATCACATGCACCTCGCTGCGAGGGTTCATAGCTACAGACGCTAAGGACTTCCACGGCCCGAGGGTCCTCGAGAAGTTGGCGGAGAACAAATGTGACCTACATATTCTGCTGACTCATCCTGAGGTGGCTGAGCGTCGAGCGCACCAGGAGCAGCGGCCCCAGGGCGCGATCGCAGGAGAGGTCAAAAGCGCGGTGACGCAGTTGACTGCGTTGGGTGTGTCTACTGACCAAATCAGGTATTATCGCGGATCACCAACGGTCTTCGGAATTGCCACGTCAGAAGTGATGCTCTTGAACCCATATCCCTACGAAAACGAATCTCACCGATGCATGACCTTGGTGGTAAGGAAGACCGACGAAAAGGAGGACATCTATCATCAATACTTCGATGCTCATTTTGAGCGCCCGTGGAAGAATGCGGAGCCGGTGCAGAAGGCTTTGCGCGGTAGCCCGTGAGACCACAAGAAGAAGTTGAGTCAGATCACGCACCGGCGTCTGTATCCAAGGAGGGATTGCAAATGCTTAACATAGAAGAGGTGCACTGCACAGTCGCAATCACCGCCGTCCTTGAAGCCAACCTTTCGCTTATGCACGCTACAATCGAGGAATCGCTGCAGTCAACTCCTCGGTATGGCAAAACAGATACTCTCGGTCTCGATGCGATACCAGAAAGTATCATAGCTAACAGTCTTCGCAATTTCGATCCAGGAGCGGTTCTCATTACCGAAGAAAGCGACGCTTCTTTCCTATCGTACAGATTCAGCTTCCCGACCTATCATCCTACATTCTATCTCAGTGATCCAACAGACCGGTCCTCTCAGCTACGCGACTTCCTCTTCGATCATGACCCGAATAAAAGGGTTGGCGATGTGATCCTAGATCCTGATGCGAGGAACCAATGGGAAGAGAAGTTCGGATCGCCGGCATCCATCAGCGGTGCGACGTCGGCGATAACGTGCATTCGCCACGGCACCCCGATCAGTTCCGCTATTGTGAACTTTATTACCCAAGAGCTCTTTGTGGCCCTCCGCGCTGGAGCCTTCCGCCTGAGACTGCCCCCTTTCGAAGAACTAGAGTCTTCCCAGATCACCTTGAACTATATAAGAACCAATGGACAGCCGATCTTTTTCAGAGATCTCGAACGAATGGGCCCGAGGAGAATAGAGCGCATGCGCTACTTTGTAACCTTCTTGGGAGGACCGGGAAAGGTAGGCTATGCCGAGAACTTCCGTGACAGCGGACTTATCCCTCCTCACGACTGTCAAACTCACCTTCGGTACAAGCAGCCCGGCGGTCCAACTCGTCCACTCTACCTCTCAACGATGCAACCAGAGGACCAGCCTGTTGGTTTCATATTAGCTAATGGCGAAAAAATTGGCGAGTGGGTCCACTGGCTTCCGTTTGTACGCTTCGGTAAGACCGAGAGCGACCCTGCGAGGCTTGGCCTCAGCCTCTACGAGATCTACCAAGAGCGCCCGTGGACAAAAGATGGTATATTGATGTCTACGCCGCCTCCATATAGCATATTCTCAAAGAGCACAGAGCATACAAAGAACTTCGTGATAGATGTCGAGAAGTTGCGATCGTTTCCGAATCCGAGCAGAATTCGCTCGACTCTTCTAGTAGCTCCGATCTCAAATACCTGGGCCATTCCAGCGATGGAGAGGAATCTCTTCCGTAGGATCGAGTTTGCCGACAGGCCATGATTGTGGCGCGCTAAACTAATTACCTTACGTCTCGACCGGGACCCTCCCAAACTAGTCCAAGATTTCCAATAGCAGCCGCCCTTCACGCCCGGACGGCCGCGATGAGCACGTTGGCGTACGGGGTGCCCATGCCCATGGGGTTCACCTTGACGATGAGGCCGCGGGCGGTGAGGAGGTTGAGCCAGTTGGCCTGGGAGCGGTAGTGGAAGCCTCGGCGCCACTGGCGCCAGTCGCGGCGGCAGAGGGCGGTCAGGCGCTCGGAGAAGCGGATCGACAGGAACCCCAGACCGGCGTCGGCGTCGGCTTCGCGGACCAGCAGCAGGCCGCCGGGGGGGAGGGCATCGGCAACCCGCGACAGGAGGCGCTGCTGGTCGGCCGGCGACAGGTAGTGGAGGACGTCGATCAGCAGGATCGCGTCGACGGGCGGGAGCGGGGCGGTGAGCACGTCGGCGGTCTCGACGGCCGCGCGCCCTTGCAGGCCGATCCTGGCTATCGCCGCGCGCCGGGGATCGGCGTCGAGACCGAGGAGTTGCAATTCCGGTGGGGGGGGCCAGCTCTCGGGGTAGGCGGCACGGTCGTGCTGGTCGCCGGCGGCGGCGAGCAGGGCAAGGGTGGTGCCTCTCCCGCAACCGAGGTCGAGCAGGCGCCCGCTGCGCGGCAGCGCGCCGGTACGCAGCAGGGCGAAGTAGACCGGGTCGTGGCGCAGCTTGCCGCGCACGATCTCGCACTGGACCAGGCCGGCGTCGAGATAGCGGCGGGCGGTCTCGTCGATCAGCGCTTCGACTTCGGGCGGGCGCTGGCCGCGGCGGAGGAGGAGGTAGGTCAAGAGTCCGCAGAGCGCCGCCAGCACCACGCCGAGCACGACGCTGCCCACGAGCAGGTCGGACCAGGACTTCCAGTGCCAGAAGGTCAGGTGCGCGGCATCCCAGCGCCAATGCTCCGGCACCTGCGAGGGACGCAGCGACAGCAGCGGCCTGTGCCGCACCAGCTTGCCCGTCTGGACCTCGAAAAAGAGCAGGAACGGCATCAGCACCGGCGTGCTGATGTGAGCTGCGAGGTAAGTCTTGATGCGGTTGACCCCGAGCATGCGCGCGAAGATGATGCAGAGCGGCAGGTGCAGCCCGTAGAGCGGGGTGCAGCCGATGAAGAGGCCGAGCGCCACGGCGCCCGCCTGGCGCCCGGGAGTGCCCCCCTCGACACGCAGCTGATACAGCAGCTCGCGCAGCTTGCGCTTGAACCTCCAGCCGCGCGGCGGCGCGGTCTCCGCGGCCAGGCTCAGGCCGTCTCCTCTTCACCATCGCCGGCGAGCTGCAAGGGCATCACCTTCAGGCCGCGCCTCGCCAGCTCGTCGAGCACCCTGGGCAGGGCGGCAAGCACCACGGGTGCGCCGCCGCGGTCGCGTGCCGCCGAGCCGTCGTGCAGCAGCAAGACGTCGCCCCCGGCGGTGCCCCTCAGCAGGCGCCGCGACACCCGACTCGGATCGCGGGAGACGGTGTCGAAGCCGCGCCGTGACCAGGAGGCGAGGTGGAGTCCCGCCGCCGCCAGCTCGCGCTCGAGCAGCGGGCCGCGAAAGCCGGCCGGCGCGCGGAAGAAGCGCGGTCGAACGCCGCCTGCCCACTGCAGCGCCTCCTGGGCGCGCCGCAGCTCGCGGCGCAACGCCGCGGACGGATAGCAGGTGAAGGCGCGCGGATGCGAGTACGAGTGGTTCTCCACCCGGTGACCGCGCCGCACGGTCTCGGCAACCAGCTCCGGATGCGTCTCGGCGAGACGGCCAATGCAGAAGAAGGAGGCCCGGACGCCGTAGCGCTCGAGGCAGTCGAGCACCGCCGGCGTCACCCGCGGGTCCGGACCGTCGTCGAAGGTCAACGCCACCTCGCCGCGCCGCGCGGCCGCGGGCGACAGGCGGCAGAGGTTGGGGCCGAGCAGCCGCGAGCGCGGCCACAGACCGGCGCCGGCGATCACGGTGTGATTGCCGACCAGGGCGGCGGCGGCCAGCGGCCAATGGTGCGGCGCCGCGAGGAGTGCCGCGGCGGCGGCGGCATGGAGGCCGGCCGAGGCGGTCAAGAACG
>Ga0209118_1000488_pt1 | contig 21842 bp, 19 predicted proteins | sample BlaSpr_A8_Ref_M1_FD_187988 | JGI IMG/M metagenome (GOLD analysis project Ga0209118, IMG submission 187988) | Forest soil microbial communities from Thunder Bay, Ontario, Canada - Black Spruce, Ontario site 2_A8_Ref_M1 (SPAdes) (version 2) | ecosystem: Environmental > Terrestrial > Soil > Boreal...
TCCCAGCTCTTGCGCTCGGTGACCAGGAAGAGCACGGCGCCGTTCTGGTCGGCGACCGGCCCGCCGATCTGGCCGGCGGGCACCCCTCCCAGCCGGTCCGGCCCACGCAGCCAGCGCCGCCCGCCCCATCCCCGCGCGCGCGCGGCTATCTCGCCCGCCGCGGCCCTCCATGCGGTCCCCCCGCGACGGGCGCGTCCGGGGTCTCCCGCGGCCGGTCTCAGCCCGCTGGGATTGAGCCCTGCGACGCTCGCGACGCGCGTAAGCTCCCCGCGGCGGAAGGGGGTCTCGGGCTTGGGTGCACTCTCGCGGTACTGTCGAGTTGCGTACATTTATCCAAGTAGAAGGGGTGGCCCATGAGGCGGGGGTCCAGCGAGCCCCGATCTCTGCTCCGGGGTGTTCCTCACTGGAAACCCTTCCGTAGCCTGTCGCAGTCGTGAAGCGCCATCCGCACAAGCCCGCCGTGACAGACTCGTGGGCGGGGCCGTTCGCCTAGGAAATGAGCCGCGCGGGCGAACTCGGCAAAATGGTCACCTCTCGGTGCCAGCGGCTTGAAGAAGTACTTGCCCAGCCGAGCAAAAGCGCGCGTCGGGCCGGTGAGCGGGATAGGTCTGAGGTCAGCGTTCGGCGAGTACGGCAGTCGCCTCAGCCTCTGCCACGCCGACGACAAGGATTCGCTGCTTAGGTCTTGCTCATCCTCCTTGGGGAGGAGCAGGACCATGTGTACGTGAATTCCCAAGCATTCGTCTCGCGACGGCGCAAACTCGATCTTCTTGATGTAGCCGCCACAGGCCGGCCCCAGGGATCGAACAAGGCGCCCGGCACATCTCTTGAAGCCATTTAGATTTTCTGTGAATCGATCCAGTTGGGTGGGCTTCTCCGTGAGAGTCGCAAGAGTCACGTTCAGGACGGGGAAACGCTCGGCGAGCCAGGCGGAAACAAAGGCATAGCGCGCTTGGTAACGTCGCTGTTGGACCAGTTGGCAGACGGGGCACGCGGGACTGCCGCAGCGATTGCGCTGCGCGATGAAGAGTCGGCCGGGTGCAGCGCCATTCCGTACCACATCGGCGAAGTCTGCGCACAGCGCGAGGCGTTCGGCAAGGCCCGAGGCGTGAGGTCCTCTTGTGGCGTCGAGACGTTTGCAGAGCATCAAGGACGTGCGCTGTGCACCGGCGAGCCGCCGATGAAGGGGAGACGATGCTTTGCGCGCCGCCGGAGCGCCGCGGACCATGGTTCAGACTGCCACGCCGCGCTGCCTGGCGCTGCCTGTGGTCGCCGATCGAGCGCCGGGCCGAGGTAGGGATCGCGTTGATCCAGATCCGCCGCCTACAGCCCCGTGAATGCTCCTTGCGGCGCGGCCCGCCGGCGCTCTATGATCATCCCGTCCCTGGACGTTTTCCGCAGCACGGTCTCGCGCCCCTCCCTGGGCCGAGCCGCGCGCTGGCGGCGGGCCGGCGCGCGGGGGCTGGACCAAGCGAGGTCGGCCGTCTGCGACCCTCTGAATTCTTCTGCGTGGCATCGCTTGGCCGCGGCACTAAGCCGGCGGACGAGTGCCGCGGGTGCGACTGTTGAGAAAGCTGTCCAGGTCATCGCGAAGCCAGCCGCTGGAGTTCTCGCCGAGGTGAATTCTGGCCGGCAATTTTCCGGCTCGCTCAAGACGGTAAAGCGTCGGCCGACTCAGGCCGAGGTAAGCCGCCGCCGCCGCGGGGCGCAAAACTCTCGGTTCCACGTTCGCCACTGCCGCGCCTCCTGATTCGGGACCCTTGGCAACGCTCCATGCGCCGCCTCGGTCTCCGACGGACTGATAATCGCGCGGGTGGCGCCTTCTGTCCGAACCACAAATAGCCCTATTTGTGGCGGGATCTCAGGCGGTCGTGGGCTGAGGGGACGGACCTGCCGGAAGGACAGCGCGACTACGACCGCCGGCCGCTGGCCTTGACAAGTCGGGCCATGGTCGATTCGGGTATCCGCCTTTCGAGCCGTTCAGTCTCGACGGAGGCGTACTCAAGTGCCTTTGTGTGGCTCTCGCCCCTCTTGATGGCGGCATCGTAGAATCGCAGGCCCAGGCTATCGTGGAAGTGCCTCCACGATCCTTTCGTGGTGTCCCTCTTCTGGCCTCGCGGGCGCCGCAGGCCCAGAGCCTTGTCCGGTGGTTCCTTGCCATCAGCAATGCTCCCGAGGACTGTTCCAAAATAGGATCGAAGGTCCGGTGAGATCGGCTCGCCGTCAAGGAGCTCATAGACAAAATCGGCCAACAGCCTGAGCCGTGCGCCTCGGTCGCCGCCGCGCGCAGCTTCAATGTCTTCAGGGCTGCGCTGTTCAAAAGGGCTCTGTTTGACATCTACGCGAGCCGCACGACGTTGGAACGCGCTTCGTCGCCGCTGGCGATCGATTCGATCAGGTCACCCAGGATCGCGAGCGCTTGGCGCTTCTCTGCGTCGTACGCAGCGCGGTTGTAAGTCCGCGCAATCTTCGCCGGGGTGTGGTTCAGGACGCGCTCGATCACGTCCGGCCGCACGCCGCGCTCTCCCATCAACGTTGCGGCCGTTCGCCGGAGGTCGTGCGGAGTGAAGTCCGCGACACCGGACCGTTGCCGCAGGCGTTCCGCCGGATGCCAAAGCCAGCGCATCGGCCCGTCTCCTCTCGGCGAGGGCGACGCGAAGACCCACTCCGCCGAGGACGTGAGCGGCCGGAGCTTGTCGAGCACAGCCAGCGCCGGTCGGGAGAGCGGGACTCGATGTCCGCGGCCGGTCTTCGCTATGGCGTCGGCGAGCTGCCAGTAGGGGCCGCCTTCGTCCCGCCCGATCTCGTCCCAACGCATGCGGAGCACTTCGCCGGGCCGCTGTGCCGTCGCCAGGATCATGCCGAAGGCGCCGCCGACGATCGGCCCGAGGTCATCGACGACAGCGAGGATGGCTTGCAGCTCGTCGCGCGTCAGCACGCGCTCTCGCGGCTGCTCGACGTACCGATACCGGCGGGGGATGCGCAGCGCCGGGTTGGCGTCCAGCTCCTCCCGGTCCACCGCGTACTGGAAAACGGCGCGCACGAGCGCCAGGGTCCGGTTGGAGCACACGCCGCCGCGCTCCCGCGAGTCCTCGATCAGGCGCAGCACGTCGGCGCGCCGGATCTCTGCGACGCGGCGGGCGCCCCATCCTGGTAGCACTTCAACCCGCAGCTTCCGGTCATCCTCGTGCACGCTGCGCTCGCGCCGGCGGCGCCTGGCATCGCGCAGATAGCGCAGGGCGAGGTCGGCGAACGTGCCAGGTACCGGCCGGCCCTGGCGAGCCGCCTTGCGCTCCTCGCGTTCCTGGCGCTCGTTGCGCCGGCGCTCCTGCTTGGCGCCGATCGGATCGCGCCCCTCGCGGTAGTCGGCCCGCGCCTTGTCGGCGGCGGTCCGCGCCTCTGCCAGCCCGAAGGCCCGCGAGTAGGCACCGAGGGTCAGCCGCCGCTCGCCCCGCTCGCCCAGGCGCTGGAAGAAGACCTTCCGGCCGTCCAGCTCGACGCGCACGCCAAAGCCGGGCCGGGAAGCGTCCCGCACCTCGTACCGCTGCGCCGCCGGCCGCAGCTTGCGAATGGCCGTGTCCGTCAGGATCGTGTCTGCTCTTCGTGGCATCGCCGCATCCCTCCTGGGTCTTGGGGCGAATGGGGGGCGAAAGAGATTCGCCCTTGCTTGATTCGCCCTGAGACGCTATGATACCACTAAATGCCACAGGTGACTGCACTTATGAGCGACCGAGCTACACGGCGAGACACGCTGAAACCGGGCCGAGACAGACTACGGATCTGTAGGTTGGGGGTTCGACTCCTCCTGGATGCACCAATAAAATCAACAACTTAGCGTGGTCGGCCCGCAGCTGATGTTCGGCGGGGAAGCGCCAGGGAAGCAACCGGAGCTGATTCGGGGCTTTTCGCTAGTCTTCGATTCCGAGCAGCCGCCGCACTGCCTCACGGCGGCACCGCCGCCGCACACCGGCCACCACTTGACGGGGAGCCCGTGCCCTCTGGGGTCCCGCAGGGCGAGCGAGACGATGCGCTCTTCAGGTAGCGCCCGGCTCTGCGCCGAGACCTCGGCACAACCCGCGACTATCAGCGTGACTCGTCGTCGAAGCCACCGGAGGAGCGCTCGTATGTCGTCTCAGGCTGGTTCCTGACTCGGAACCCAAGGCCCCCACCCGGGGCCGCTTGCCCTTGACAAGGGGTCGTTCGCGCACCGGCCGTCTCATCGACCGCCACCGGGGTCCCGGGCTCGACGGGGCAAGGTATACTCTTCGAGGTGAGGTTTGAATGGGACGATGAGAAGGAGGAAGCGAACCTCAGCAAGCATGGGGTTTCCTTTGCCGAAGCAGCTACGGCCTTGCGCGACTCCCTCGCTGCAACGGTGAGTGACCCGGACCATTCAGAAATGGAACATCGCTTCCTAACGTTCGGTGTCTCGGCTGATGGCCGCCTTCTGGTCGTGGCCCATACGGAAGAAGAGGATCTTCTCCGCATCATCAGTGCGCGCTTGGCCACCGGGCCGGAGCGAAAAATTTATGAAGCGGGCTAAGTCTGAAGGCAACGATTGGCTACGTCCGGAATACAGGCGCTCGGACCTCGGAGAGCTCGTCCGTGGCAAGTATGCTCGCCGTCTCGGCGAGTCGACCAACATCGTCGTTCTTGACCCCCAGGTGGCCCAGGCATTTCCCAACGACGATGCGGTGAACACGGCACTACGAGGTCTGCTGGAGCTGGCGCGCTCCTCGGTGCGCGTGCCGCGGCGCTCGACGCGGGAGCCAGCGAAGCGCGCTCACGGGAACTAGTGTAGTGGCGCTCAATTAGCTGTTCCTAACTGCGGCGAGAGCTTCCCGCGACCGTTGAATCTTGGCCAGGATCCCCGCGCCATCAGCCTTCCAGACGTAGCGTTTCGGGGCGAGGTTGCGCGCAGCCAGGTAGCTTGCGATCGCCTCCGTCAGCTCGAGTACGCTCTGAAAACTGCCGGGACGGATCGCATCCTCCATCAGGTCCCTGAAGAAGCGTTCGATGAGGTTCATCCACGAGCTGTACGTCGGGGTGAAGTGCAAAACCACGCGCTCGGCGCCGCGGGCGCCTCGTTCCGGGGAATCTGGTACGCCTCGCAGCCGCGCTCCAACCCCACGCTCCGTACCTGCGCGGCGTGCCGCCTGGTCTCCCCTTTCTCTGGGACGCCGAAACCCTTCGCAAGGGGCTGGCGGCGGCGAGCTCGGCCTCGGTGATGGCGGAGGCAAGGTGTCCGGCAACGTCGGCCAGAGCGGAGCCGCGGAGCAGGCCAGCCGCCCGGTCCTTCGCCTTGGCCCGCTCTACGGCAAGCAGTGCGCGCTGCGCCGCTTCCCGCTCAGGCTTCGCCACACGCTCATCAGCCGCAGCGCGCCGCGCTTGGAGCGCCGCAAGCGGCGACTCCTGCACCCAGAGAGCGCGCCGCGCCGCGTCCTGCTCCCTCTGCGCCGAGAGCTTCGCGCGCGCCGCGGCGCCGCCCTGGGCGTTTTCGATCTCCTCGTCCTCGCACTGCCTAGCCCGTCATGGCTTACTGCGCTTGCCGCGTTCGGGCGCTGAAGTCGTATACGCCTAGCGACGGGAGGCCGTAGATGGTCGGCAGCTCGCGGATGGGCGGCAGCACGGACTCCTCGAAGGCTGGCTTACCGGCGAAGGCGTCTTGCACGATGGCTTCCAGCAGCTCGCCGAGGGAGAGATCGCGCAGCTCGGCGATGGCCCTGAGGACCTTGATTTCCAGGTACTCCCGCGCCACCGGCTTCGGCGTGGTCTCGTTCGACATCTGGGCGAGCTGCGGTGCTACCGGAGGAGCTTGAAGGTGCGGTCCCAGCGAGTCTTCGAGAAGAAGCCGACCGCGGTCTGGCCGAGGTCGGCAATCTTCGAGCCCCAGCCCTGCCACCTGCCATCCGAGGTCTGGCCGCCGTACGACCAGTAGATGGCGAACGCCCTGCCGAGCAGATAGCTCGCCGGCACCTCCCCCCAGAAGCGGGAGTCCAAGGAGTTGTCGCGGTTGTCGCCCATGCAGAAGTAGCTAGCCGGTGGCACGGTGAAGGGGCCGAAGTAGTCCCGCGTCGCCAGCTGCCCGAGATAATCCTTCGGGATGAGGTCGGGGGTCCCCGGCTGCGGACGGTGAAGGGCGTAGGCGGAATCATTCACCGCCTTGCCGTTGATGAACAGCTGCTTGTTCACGACGCGCATGACGTCGCCAGGGACGCCGACGCAGCGTTTCACCACGTCGATGCGGAGGTCCTCCTTGGAGCGGAAGACGACGATGTCGCCCCGCCGCACGGGGCGCAGGGGCAGCAGCTTTCGCTCGAGGGCCGTGGGTGCCGGACCATAGATGAACCGGTTGACGAAGAGGTGGTCGCCGACCAGCAGGGTATCCTCCATCGAGCCGCTGGGAATGTAGTAAGTCTGGACCACGAAGGTGTTCGCGAGTTGCAGGAAGATGGCGGCGATGATCAACGCCTCCAGATACTCCCGCGCGATGTGCCGGTCTTGAGCCATGCGGCGTAATCTACTACGTCCTCCTCTCATCACGGAGTCTCAGCCCGCCGACGACAACCGCATCAAGCGCTTCGACAAAAAACTCGTCGCCTACACGGATGTCGAGTTCCCGCTTGATCTGTACGAACACAAGGACATAGTGTTGTCCAACCAGGAGGCACTCGATGACCAATCCCCGTCCAGGGCTGCGCGCGCTTGCTTTTGCTGCCGTCCTCGCTGCGCTCGCGGTCGTCGCTCATGAGGCTTCGGGTGGCGCCGCCGCCAGGCCCGAGATCGTGGGCCAGATGGACGCCTTGCTGTCCGGCGCCTACCGGCCGGGCGCTCCCGGCGCCGCGGTCCTGGTGATGAAGGACGGCATGCCGCTGCTGCGCAAGGGCTACGGGCTTGCCAACCTGGAGCTCGGCGTGCCGATCCGCCCCGAGATGGTGTTCCGGATAGGCTCGATCACCAAGCAGTTCACCGCGGTGGGGATCCTCATGCTCGTCAAGGAAGGCAAGCTCGCGCTCGACGACGAGATCACCAGGTTCCTGCCCGACTACCCGACGCACGGGCAGAAGATCACGGTCGAGACCCTGCTCACCCACACCTCGGGGATCCAGAGCTACACCGACATGCCGTCATGGTTGGCGCTCTGGCGCAAGGACTTCACGGTGCCGGAGCTGGTCGCTCTCTTCAAGAATGAGCCGATGCGGTTCAAGCCCGGCGAGAAATGGGAGTACGACAACTCGGGCTACATCCTGCTTGGGGCCATCCTGGAGAAGGTATCGGGCAAGAGCTACGCCGATTTCGTCCGCCAGCGCATCTTCGAGCCGCTCGGGATGAAGCACTCCTACTACGGCGCCGACGAGCCGATCATCCCGGGCCGGGTGACGGGATACGAAAAGCGCGACCACGGCTTCGTCAACGCCGCCTATCTGAGCATGACGCAGCCCTACGCCGCCGGCTCGCTGCTCTCCTCGGTCGACGATCTCGCGCTGTGGGACGCGGCGCTCTACACCGACAAGCTGGTGCCGCGGGCGCTGCTCGAAAGAGCCTGGACGCCCTACCGCCTCGAGAACGGCAGCTCCACCGGCTACGGTTACGGCTGGGGCATCTGGCAGTATGAAGGCCACCGGGTCGTCGAGCATGAGGGCGGCATCAATGGCTTCGCGACCTCCGGGATGCGCCTGCCGGACGACCACGTCTATGTCACGGTGCTCTCGAACTGCCCAGGCCTCGAGCCATCGCCGAGCGAGCTGGCGCTGAAGCTCGCTGCCCTGGCGGTTGGACAACCGTTTCGCGAACCCGTCCCGGTCAAGGTGGCGGCCCAGATCCTCGATCGCCACGTGGGCGTCTACAGGATCGACGAGAAGCAGACGCGGGTCGTCCAACGCGATGGCGACCACCTCGTCACCCAGCGCACGGGAGGCCCCAAGGTCGAGGCTTATCCGCTGTCGGAGACCGAGTTCTTTTATCGAGAGACCTCCGACCGCATCCGCTTCGTGCGCGACGCGAAGGGCGAAACGACGGCCATGGTGGTGATTCACCGCTACGGTGGCGAGGAGCCGGCGGCCAAGGTGAGCCGCGAGCTTCCCAAGGAGCCGCAGGTGGTGAAAATCAATCCTTCGCTCTACGATCGCTATACCGGCGTCTACGAGCTGGCGCCGACGTTCCGGCTGACAGTGACCCGGGACGGCGACCGCATCTTCGCGCAGGCCACCGGGCAGGAGCGTGCCGAGATCTTCCCGGCTGGCGAAAATGAGTTCTTCCTGCGGGTCGTGGAAGCACAGATCAGCTTCGTCCGCGACTCCTCGGGAAAGGTCAGCGGTCTCGTCCTTCACCAGGGGGGTCGAGACGTACCGGGGAAGAAGGTGGAGTGACTCGGGGTCCCATGCGTTCGGCGCCTTGTTTAGACTTTGATACCGAAGCATGAATAGCGATGCCCGCTATTCAGCTGAGCTGAACCGGAGGCGCTCCGGACAATGAGGCGCGGAGAGGCGCGGCTCGCTTCGACCTTTGCAACTTCGTAACAAGACTGGCACTTGCGGCGCCTCTAATCTCCAAGCCCCGGCGGCCGCCGCCGCGGAGAAGGAAGATGAGCGCGCGCAGCCCTACGACATATCTCCTGATGGCGATGGTTGCCGGCACCTTCGGCATGACGCGCTTTATGCCGCCGCCGGCCGCTCCCGCCGCCGGCGCCGGCACGCAGTCCGCGCCGGGTTCGACGAGCTCCTCCACCGGCACGGCGCCCGCGGGTGCCCGAGGTTCCGCCGTCACCGCCGCCGCCGGGAACGCCAAGAGCGCCGCCCCGCCGCCGGCTGCAGCCCTGCCCGAGGGTTGGAGCCAGCCCCTGCGGCTCTACGGCGAGTTCTTCGGCCGCGAGTCGCCGGAGGACCCCAAGGACACGGACCTGAGTCATGCGATCGCCGCGCTCGTGCCGGTGGAGCACGGCGGTTACCAGCTCGATTTCATGGTGGCGCTGGTTCCCGATCCCGTCGATTCCGAGATGCCGGCCGCCTTCGACCAGGCGCTGGAGGCCATCCAGAAGGGCTTTGCCAAGTCGTTCTTCCTCTTCGACCGGCGCTGGCTGCCGTGGAGCCTGGCGGCTTCCCAGGGTTCCAGGGAGCGGCTGCACCGCGAGACTCCCGGGCTGCTGCTGTTTCGCCGCGACACCCTGGTGGCCGGCGATCGTCCGGAAGGCATCGCAGGCGGCGAAGGCCGGGACGGCACGGTGGCAGCAGCGGCGGCGCGCCGGGGCTGCTCGACGGGCGCCGAGGTCCAGGACCCCGAGACGCCGGGCGCCAGGGAGGAACGGTGCCTGGTCGGCGTCTTCCTGGTGGGCGAGACGCCGAAGCGCGGCATTCATCAGGCAGCCTTCGTGGAGGCCCTGCGGCTGATCCAGGGCTTGAGCCCAGGCGATGGCCACCGCCGCGTGAAGGTCCTCGGCCCGACCTACTCCGGATCCATCGAGTCGTTGCGGCTCGCTTTGATGAAGGCTCGCGCGGACAAGTTGGTCCCGGCCACGCTCGAGATCGTGACCGGCTCGGCCACGGCGATCGCGACCGCCTCGACGACGACTGCCGTGACCGGTTCGGCGGCGGCGGAGGCCCGGCCTGGCTCGGTGGCGGCGGCCTCGAGCCAGGGACAGGCCGCGGACGATCGCCTCGAACAGGTGCTCAGCGAGAGCGCCGGCGCCCAGGTGGACTTTTGGCGCACGGTCATACCGGACCGATTCCTGCAATCCGCGGCGCTCTGCAAGCTGCAAGAGAAAATGAGCTGGGACCTCGGCAGCGTGGCGTTGATCACCGAGGGCGACACCACCTACGGGCAGTCGCTGGAACGGCAGACTCCCGCGATCCACCCAAGGCCGAAGCCGCCGGCCGGCACGGTGGAACGCGAGCAATGCGCTCCAGGCTCGCCAGGCCCCCTCGACGAGGCGTTGATCCTGCACTTCCCGAGTCACGTGGCGGCAATCCGCAACGCGAGCGTGGCCGCCGCCGCCGGCAAGTCGCAATCGAACCCCCAGCAGGCGATCGCCATCGCGCCGCAGGCGACCGAGCTCGACCTCAGCCTGACCGACCAGGTGCTCGGCGCCGATTCGCTGCCGGAGCTCAGCCCGTTGACCGCCCCGTCCGACGAGCAGGCGATGGCTGACCTGCTGGCCGCGATCGGCCGCGAAGGCATCGGCTACGTGGGCATCCTGGCCACCGACATCAAGGACAAGCTCTACCTGGCGGAGCGAATCCATCAGTTCTCTCCCGACGTGACTCTGTTCACCTTCGACGGCGACCTGCTGTTTGCGCATCGCAAGATGCAGGCGAGCATGAACGGCATGTTCGTGATCTCCACCTTCCATCTGTTCACCGAAGGCAGCGCCGGCTTGCACGGCGCGGACCCCGGCGACACGAACCATCGGCGCCAGTTCACCAGCGAGATCAAGGAGGGGATCTACCACGCGATACGAGCGCTGCTCAATCCGAAGACCAAGCAGCGAGAAATCCAGCGCGACCCGGTGCTGGGCTGGATCTCGGTCACCAGCAACGGTTCGATCTGGCCGCTGCTGAGCGTCGAGATCGACCGCCAGGACCTGCGGCTGAAGGGCTTCCACGTCCTGGCGCTCGAAGATCCCGACAGCGATCGCACCGGGGAGCCCGACTCGCACCATCTCCTGATCTCGCAGCGCGCCGACCTCGAGCTGTTGATCGGCGCCCTGGCCCTGTGCGGCCTCGCCTGGTCGTTGCGCCGAGCGGCCCCGCCGTGGCCGCGCGCCGGGGCGGCCGGCGACAAGATTCCTGCCTTCTCCTCGCTGCTCTCCATGGGGCTGGGTCTGCTGGCCTCGGCCGGCGGCCTGCTGCTGGCCCTCGAAGTGATCGAGTACTGGCGCCCCGACGTCTTCTGGGTGGACGACTATCCCTCCGTGCGGGCCGGCCTCTGGCAGTGGCTCTATATCCTGGGACTGGTCGCAGCCTACCTGTACCTGGTCTGGAACCTCGCCGCGGTCCGGCTTGCCGCGCGCCAGGCGCCTCCCGCCTCGCGGAGCCGGCAGGCCGGCCGGATCCTCGGCTGGCTGGCGGCGGCGGCTGCCGGTCTCGCGGTCACCTGGCTCGCTCTCATGCTGTGGTTCATCCCGGGCGAGATCGAGTACTTCGAGCTGCGCTCGCGCGTCTTCTCGAGCGGCCTTTCGCCTGTCGTCTCTCTCGCCTGGCTCGTCGGAGCGCTCTACGTCTGGGTGCTGCTCGAGCTCAAGCGCCGCTACCTGATCGCCTGGCACGAGGTGGAATGGCCGCTGGCCGACTCGTGGGACCCGGCGCTGCAGGGGTGCGGCACGCTCGACCAGCAGCTGCGGCGCCTGGTCGCATCACCCGCCGGCCTGCGTCTCGGGACCGAGCTGCGGCTGCTGGCCCTCGCACCGGTCGACAAGCGCCTCTGGAGCGCGCTGCGGCGGGAGTTTGCCAGGCTGCGCACCGGAAAGCTCGTGTGGATTGCCTTGCCGTTGGCGATGGTCCTGGCGCTGAGCTCGCTCTGGAACGTCGTGCAGCCGGCTGGCGAGACGCGCATGTACGCCCGCCTTTTCCTCGGGTTGGTGCTCGTGGCGATGTTGCTCAGCGCCCTCTCCTTCCGCCGCTTCTGGCAGGTGTGGCGCAAGCTGCGGCGCATCCTGCTGCGGGTCGACGAGACGCCGCTCAAGCCCCGGTTCAAGGAGCTGGCTGACCAGGTGGCATGGAAGCCGATGCGCTCCTTCGGCTGGCAGCTGCCAAGGTTCAACTCTCTCGACCTCTCGACCCGCTGCGTCGAGGCCCTTCTCCACGCTCGGCGGCCCGATCAGCCGCTGCCGGAGCCGATCGACGCAGCCTTTCTTGAAGAGCTCCGCCGCGGCATCGAGCAGACCTTCGGCACCGATGCCCATGGCACGGGCGAGGAGAAGCTCGCCAGCCGCCGCAAGCTCCAGGCGCTCCTGGCGCAGGCGACACGAGCCTTGAAGAGCCCGCGCCCGGAGCCGGAGGCCGAAGAGCTGCTGGCCTTGCGGGTGATCGCGTATCTGCGCTATGTCTTCGCCCAGTTGCGCGCCTATCTGATGGGCGGCCTCTTCCCGGCGCTGCTGCTGCTCTTCGCGGTCTCCGCCTACGCCTTCGAGCCGAAAGCCTTGTTCTCGTTCGCGCTCCTGGGAGGACTGCTGGCTGCAATCGGGGTCACGCTCGGCGTCTTCGTAAAGATGAATCGCGACGCCGCGCTCAACCGGATCGCCGGCGGCGAGGCGGGCGAGGTCAGCTTCGACCGCAACTTCTTCAACAGCGTCTTGACCTACGTCGTCCTGCCGGTGCTGGGCCTGGTGGCGACGCAGGTGCCGGCGGTCGGCCAGGTCGCCAACGATTGGTTCCGGCCCCTGCTGCGCATCGTCGGCCTCGGCTGAACCGCGCCGCAGCCGCCGCGCAAGTCACGGCGTGATCGGAGTTAGAATGTAGAGCAGCCAAGCAAATAGACTTTTTCGAGGAAGGCGGCGAAACGATCCCCGGCATTTACAAGCTCGAGGGAGATGCGTTAACAGTGTCTGAACCTTATCCGCTAGGGGATGAACACGCTGCCAGCATTGGGAAACGGCCAACTCGGTTCGTAACCAGGCGCGGAGAGAATTTCGTCGTCACCCATTACAAGCGGGATAAGCCGTAAGCGACAGTCGAGACCGTGGAGCCGCAGCCGCCCTTGGTGCCTCCCGCTGGCCAGCCGGAAGCGGCGCCGGCGGTCCCCGGCGCCGCGCCTCAGCTTCACGCCCCTGGGCCGGGCATGAGCCCCTTCAACCAGTTCAAGATCGTCTGGATCCTTGCCGGTGCCAGGTCCCGCGTCACCGGCATGTAGGCCGGGTCCAAGATCGGCAGCGACATGCGGGCGTAAATGAACGGCGCGGCGCCTTGGACAGTGGTCTCGTCGCCGATGTCGAGAATGGCCTTCATGCCGGGATAAAGGCGCGCGTATGCCTGGAGGATGGGCCCGACGTCCTGGTCCCAGTTCGGCTGAGCCGGTATCTCGAAGCTTTGGAAACGCAGCACTGACAGGCTGGCGTTGGCCTGCTGCCCCTGCCCATACCCGTCGCCGACTGGCTGGCCGGTCGGATCGAGGAAGGACACGAGGTAAAGCTGAGTCTCCAGGGGCTGGCGGGGTGGCGGGAGGGTGACGTCGCCGGTGGGCGTCGAGACCGCGAGCGCCGCGAGGCCGTTCCCATCCGTCGGTCCTACCCAGGGCGATCACAATGTCGGTGGAGGGGGCGCCGCTGCTGTCGGAGATCTGCCAGGTCAGCGGCTCTTGGCCGGCGACCGGCTGGCCGAAGCTGCGGGCCATGAGTTGGACGGTGCCCGACGTCGCCGGCTCGAGGCGCAGGGAGAGCGGCTGGGTGCCGAGCAGCAGGCCGTCCTGCGGCTCCTGCAGCACCGTCGTTCCGCTCACCTGGCAGACGTGGCGGGCGCAGCAGGGGCCGGCCAGGGAGGTGTTCTTCGCCCAGCAGCACCGCCCGGGCGAAGTGATGCAGACCGACTTCACCTGGGCGAACGAGCTGGGCGTCACTCTCGATGGAGTGCCGTTGAGCACCTGCTCTGTCACTCGGTGTTGCCCTACTCGAATTGGTGGTGGCCGACGGTGTTCTTTGCCGAGTCGCCGGCGGCACCGAGACGGCGTCGGTTTCTCCCACCGAGTGCTGCACCGTCTCGTGTTTCCGGCGGGCCGCCGGCCCGCGAAGTCGAGGAACAGGTCGCCGAGCCCGAAAAGCGCGAAGCGACGCGCCAGGACCTCGATCGGCGGCGTGCCGAGCGCGAGCTCGAGCACTTCGAGATCGTCGGCGCGGTGGCCCGGCATCCCCGGCCCGGCGCGGCAGCGGGCCGGCGATTCTCCAGTTGTGGTAAAAAAGCTGCCATGCCGCAACTCCGCAGGCCGCCCGCCGCGCCCGACGGGTCGCGGGCGCGGCGGGTGATCGAGCGCAAGCCGCGCCCGCAAGGCTGGCGCTCGACCGACGAAGACGAGATCGCGCGCCGTCGCGAGCGCGCCGCGGTCGAGCCGCTCGAGATCACGGCGGTTGAGCGCCGATCCCCGCTGTTCGGCACCTACCAGGTGGGCTCCCGCACGGGCGGCCATTACGAGGTTGAGATCCGAGCGCTCGGCGAGCGCATCAACTCCTGCAGCTGTCCCGATCACCGCATCAACGGCCTCGGCACCTGCAAGCATGTCGAGGCGGTGATCGGCTGGCTGGAGCGCCGGCGCCGGACGAGCGCAGGCAAGGGACGTGCCCGCAACTCCCGCATCGAGATCTTCCTCGACCGCCGCCAGCCGCGCCCGGAGGTCCGCGTCCAGTGGCCGGCCGGAATCCCTCCGAGCCCCGCTCACCGCGCGCTGCTCCGGAGCTTCTTCGACGGCGCCGGGCGGCTGCGCGGCGAGCCGCTCGCGATGCTGCCGGAGCTGGCGCGCCGGGTGGCGGGGGGCGCTCCCCGGCTTCAGGAGCGAGTGCGCCTGTCGCGCGAGCTCCAGCCCTGGCTCGAGGAGGAGCGGCGGCGGGCGGCCCGCGCGGCGGCGCGTGAGCAGTTCCTGGCCGAGGTCGAGGCCGGGCGGCGGAGCATGGATTTCCTGGCCCTGCCGCTCTACCCCTACCAGCGCGAAGGGATGCTCCACCTTGCGTTCACCGAGCGGGCTCTGCTCGCCGACGAGATGGGGCTGGGCAAGACCGTGCAGGCAGTCGCCGCCTGCGAGCTGCTGCGCCAGCTCCGCGGCGTCGAGCGGGTCCTGGTGATCAGCCCCGCCTCGCTCAAGGCCGAATGGCAGGAGCAGATCGCGAAGTTCACGGCGCTGCCGGCCCGCTTCATCGAGGGACCGCGCGCTCTGCGGCTGCGGCAGTACGCTCCAGGCGCGTTCTTCTACCTCGCCAACTACGAGCAGATCCTGCGCGACGGCGAGGAGATCCAGCGCCACCTGGCTCCCGACGTGATCGTCCTCGACGAGGCTCAGCGCATCAAGAACTGGCAGGCCAAGACCGCCCAGGCGGTCAAGCGCCTGCGCAGCCCCTACGCCTTCGTGCTCACCGGCACGCCGATCGAGAACCGCATCGACGAGCTCTATTCGCTGCTGCAGTTTCTCGATCCCACCCTGCTCGGGCCGCTGTTCCGGTTCAACCGGGACTTTTACGAGCTCGACGACCGCGGCCGTCCGAGCGGGCTCAAGAACCTCGACGAGCTGCACCGGCGCATCGCGGGCGTATTGCTGCGCCGCCGGAAGGACGAGGTCGAGAACCAGCTGCCCGGGCGCACGGTCAACAACTACTTCCTGCCGCTCGACCAGGAGCAGGTCGTGCGCTACGTCGAGTACGAGCAACGCGCCGCCAAGCTGCTCGCGCTCGCGGAGCGCCGGCCGCTCACCCCGGAAGAGATGCAGCGGCTGCAGATGTGGCTCGCGTGCATGCGCATGCTGTGCGACACACCCTTCATTCTCGACCCCGACTGCCGTGTCTGCCCCAAGCTCGCCGAGCTCGAGGAGATCCTGTCCGAGCGGCTGGCGGAGCACGGCGCGAAGATCCTGGTGTTTTCAGAATGGGAGCGCATGCTCGCGCTGGTGCGTGAGCTGGCCGAGGAGATGGATGTCGGGCTCGCCTGGCACACCGGCTCGGTGCCGCAGAAGCGGCGCCGCGAGGAGATCCGGCGCTTCAAGGACGATCCGCGCTGCCGCCTGTTTCTCTCCACCGACAGCGGCGGCCTGGGGCTCAACCTGCAGGCCGCCAACGTGGTCATCAACCTCGATCTGCCCTGGAACCCGGCGCGCCTCGAGCAGCGGATCGCGCGCGCCTGGCGCAAGCACCAGACGCGCGCGGTCAACGTCATCAACCTGGTGAGCGAGGGCACGATCGAGCACCGCATGCTCCCGCTACTGGCCGCGAAGCAGGCGCTCGCCGACGGCGTGCTCGACGGCCGCGGCGAGCTCGATGCGATGCCGCTGCCGAGCGGGCAGGCGGCGTTCCTGGAGAGAGTACGGGCGGTGATTGGGCCGGCAGGCCGGACTGAAGCTCGGGACCAGGCGGAGGAAGGGATTCGCGCGCCGGATCAAGCGCCGAGCGTCAGGAGCGAGACGCCGGCCGAGCGCCTGCGCCGCGACCTGCTGGACCGCTGGCGCGACCGCCTCCTCTTGATGGAGCTGCGGCGCGAGCCAGGGGGACGGGAGACGGTCATCGCGGTGGTAGACCGCATGACCGACGCCGACCGCGCCGAAGCCACGGCGCTCGTGCGCGCGAGCTTCGCCGGCCCCGAGCCGGCGCCCGCCCTGGAGCTGTTCGACCGCGCGACGTTCGGCGCGATCGAGCGCCTGGTCGAGGCCGGCGTGCTCCAGTTTTCAGCCACCGGCGCGAGCCTCCTGCACCGCTCGGCCGCCCTGGGCGCCGATCCCGAGGAGCTGGAGCGGCAGCGCCGGCGGGCGCGCTCGCGCGAACTTTGCGAGCAGGCCGAGCGCAAGGGGAAGATGGCGGCCTTGCTGGCCGGCGGCGGCTTCGCCCTCGAGGCTCTGGCGCCGCTGCGCGAAGCGATCGAGACAGGATTGCACGCCCTCGCCCTGGCGACCGGCGGCGGCGAGGAGCCGGCGGACAGTGGCGACGGCATGCGGGAGATCCCCATGAGCCGGATCGAGGCCCACCTGGCGCGCCACGAGGTGGTCGATCCGGCGCTCGCCGGCCTCGTCGGCCAGCTCCGTGGCCGCGCTCCTGAGAGCCTGCTGGGAGTGGAGGAGGACGAGGCTCGCGAGTGGCTCGCCGCCGGCGAGCGGCTGGTTGCCCAGATCGGACAGGCGGTGCGCGGGGCGGCGGGCTGAAGGCGGCCGGCGGTCACCGCCGACGCAGGCCGGCACCCTGTTCCGCATGTTCCTCAGGCCACCAGGCGGGCAATCTCCGCCGCGAAGTGGCGAAGTCCATCCAGACGCGAGGTGAGGAAGGCGTGGACCCGGGCTCGGTCCAGCTGCGCGTAATCGTGCACCAAGAGGTTGCGGAACCCGGCCATGTTCGTGAGCTCGGCCCGGGTTTCCTGGCTGATGATGCCGGCCTGGGCCAGAGTTGGAATGATGTCGCCGTAGGCGAGAGGGCGCGGTAGCGCAAGAGCCGAGATACAGTGCGTCCCGATGTCGAAAACCGCCTCGATCGCCAGTTGTAGGAAGCGCTCCGAGGAGCCGTAGTTTCTCGGATCGCCAAGGTAGGCAGAAAGGTCGAGGTCTCTGAAGCTTTCGAGCAGGCGCAGGTTCTCGTCGAGGACTGCCAGGCGGGCGGCGACGACCTCTCGGTCAACGGCCAAGCCGGCCCCCCGCCGCACGGGCAATGAGCGCGCGATCGTAGACCTCCGCCAGCGGCTGGAAGTCGAGGTACTCCTGGATCGCTCTCACCTCGAAGGCCACGCGGCGGCGTACGTCGCGTTCAAACAGAAGGAGACCTTCCCGGAAGACACGGTGTCGCAGCGCGGGCGGGGCCTCGTCGATAAGCACAAGATCCACCCGGCCGCATAGCCGCTCCAGGTGCTCGACAAGGGCCGTGGCGATGTCCAGCCGCGCCTCTGGTGGGACGGACGGATCGAGCAGCACCGCGACGTCGACGTCGCTCAAGGGCCCGGCGTCGCCGCGCGCCATCGATCCGAAGAGCCACGCACAATCGACGTGCCGATCCTTGACCAGGATCTCCCGCAGCTCGTCAGCGAACGCCGGAACCCTGGGCGCGAGAGTCGATTCCACCGTCATTGGTAGATCCTTACACTTTTTCCGGCCAATCTACAGCTATGACTCGACCGGGGCTCGGTTCTGCGCAGCCAACGTCTGCAAGACGGCTCCTCTCCGCCGGGCATGCATCCGGCGGGAGGCCGGCATCCACACCGTCGCCAGCTGGGCTCGTCCACGACGAGGACGGCGGCACCACCTGGTGCCACGCCTGCGGCAACCGCCTGATCGGCCGCGACTGGTACGAGCTGACCGGCTGGCGCATCACTCCCGAAGGCCCTTGCGACCGCTGCGGCACGCCGCTGCCCGGACGCTTCGCCGGCCCGCCCGGCCGCTGGGGCGCCCGCCGCCTGCCGGTCCGGCTCTCCGAGGACTCGGGCGCCGGCGCCGGCCCCCCCCGCCGGCGGCAGCGGCGCGTCCCGCCTGCAAGTTCTGGCGTAGTCAACCGTTCCACCCGCGCCCGCCGGCGAGAAAGCAGGCCAGGGTGCGGGCGATGGGCTGGCCCGTCTGCCCCTCGTAGTAGCTGAAAGCCGGCGTCGGATTGACCTCGAAGCAATAGACCTCGTCTTCGGGGGTGATCTTGAGGTCGATGCCCGCGAAAGCCAGCCCGAAGGCACCCGCGAGCCCGACGCAGCGCTCGGCGAGGTCCTCGGCCAGATCGATCGCGGTGAGCTCGGCGGGCTCGCCCACCTGGCGGCGGGCGTAGCGGTAATCGGTCGCGCCGGTCGCCACCGCGGTCGCCAGAACCGTCTCGCCGACGGTGTGGACGCGCACGTTGGTGCCTGCGACGAACTGCTGAAACTGAGTCGGGCACCAGCGGATGCGGCCGATCCGATCGAGGTCGCCGTCATCCAGGGTCTGAACGATCGAGCGCACGCCGCTCATCGACTTGTAGACGACCCGGCCGCAGCGTGCGCGGAAGTCGAGCGCCTGCTCGGGGTCGTTGGTGATCAGGGTCTCCGGCACGGCGAAGCCGTGGGCGCGGATGAGCTGGCCCTGGTAGGGCTTCGAGGCGTTGGACATCGTCGCCGCCGCGCGGTTGACCACCCGCGCCGGACTGATCTCGCTCCAGCGCGCCAGGGCGAACCGGGCAGAAGAAGGCGCACAGCACCTCCTCGCCGGCGACCTGGGCGTGCCTACCTGTTGCCGCTATCCGCGGGCAGAAGTTCCAGCGGTATCGAGGCCTTGACCGCTCCGAAGTGACGGCGGTCGGTGGTGGCAATTCGCCCCAGATGCAGATGCTCGGCTATTGCCACGACCGCGGCATCGACAAAACCGAGCTGCAAATCGGAGTACGTCCGATGCAGCTCCAGGATCCGAGCGTAATGCTCGGGCTGAAGATCAGTCACAAAAAAGGACGCGTTGACAAGCCCTTGATAGAAGACGGCCTGGGCCTCGCTGCCAAGGCGCTTTCCCAGCAAGTAGTCGGCTTCTGGAATGACTGGCGCGGGAACGATCAGGCCCCCGGCTTCGGCTTCGATCAGCCTGCGAGCGGCGAGATGCCAGAGGTCGCGACGATCGTAGTAGGCGTAAAGAATCCCGGTGTCGAGCAGGACGGCCATCGGCACACCCCCGCAAGGGCGTCAGCGCGGCTCTTCCGCGTAACCCAGCTCTCCGAGGACTTCTTCGGCACGCTCGGCGGTTTGGGTTTCGCCGCTGTCGAAGCCGCCAGCCCCAGGGGGAATCTGGGGCCGCCGAGTGGAAAGGTAGGTTCTAAGCGCCTCGCGCAGCACCTCGGCCATGGACCGACTGCTGCGCATCGCCTCCAGCTTAACCATGACTTCCAGGTCCGGTTCCAGGTAGAGCGTCGTTCGCCTCATGACGCGATGCTAGCATATATGGCGCTCACCGCAGGCGCGCAGGGCCCGATCCCCTGGGTGCCAGCCGGACCCTCGGACACTTCGGCACATGATGGAGTCGCCGCGCTGTTTCGCCAGATCGCACGAATGGGTGCGCAGGGTGACCGGTAGGCTGGACGCGGTAGGTGGGTGCGATGATAGCGTGCGGACGGGTGAGGCGCGGTCTGGGAGGGAGGTGCATGATGACGGCATCGGGAAGAATCGCGGGCCTCGCGGCCCTGGCGTTGGCCGTGCTGCTGATGTTGGCGCCGGGCGGGGGCGCCCGAGCGGCGGGCAAGGATGCTGGCCACCAGCGCGGAGCGATGTGCATCGCACCTTTTGGAAGGACCAGCCTCAGGTGCCGCCCAATGCCACCGACACTCAGCACCTTCTCCCGTTTTACACTGGACCGAACATGTCGGCGACGACCTCGGCGCCGGCGTTTGATTCGGTGTTCAAGTTTCGCGTCGACAAGCACATCGTGGCGACGGTCCGCAGTAACGAGACCGTCTTGATCCCCGACGTCCCGGTCAAGCGCAGAGTGAAGGTTGAGGTGCGGGTCGACGACCGGCCCTTCGAGACGTTCTGGGTCGATCTGCAAAGGGTGCGGGACCATCGCATCTGCCTCTGGCTTTACCCCGGTTACTGGCACTGGATCGAGATGGCTTGGGGCGACACGAAGCTGGGCTGCAAGTGCAAGGAGCCCGGCAAGCGCGATGGCGGCTGAACCTCGGCAGGCCAAGGCAAGGAGCCCCGGCGGCGGCGGCCGCTGCGCCCCTCGGCTGCCTAGACGACGCACCGCCGGTCATCGTCCACCACGATGGCGAGACACCGGTGCCGCTTGCAATAGCTGCGCTCGTCGATGCCGATGCGCCGCAGGTTCGACAGCCGCTCTGGCGACAGCCGCCGGCTTACCACCCGCTCGATGATCTGGCCGACCGTGGACCATTCCACGTAGTCGCCGTCAATCGGCGCGCTGGATGGTCAGCCGGAAGCCATCCGGGTCGGCAACGCTCAGCGTGTGCGCCCCCCACGGCTCGGTCTTCGGGCCATCCGCTTCCCCACCCCCGGCGCGGATGCGCCGCGCCAGGGCTTCCAGATCCTGCTTGGTACCGGCCCAGATCCGCATCCCGACTCCCTTCGTCCGATCGCGACCCTTTGCCCAGTCGTCCTGTGAGAGCCCGATCCCGCAAGAGCCGGCGACCAGCTCGACGCCGCGCAGCACGCCATCGCTTTCCCAACGGTCCTTGACGGTGAAACCGAGCGTCTCGGTGTAGAAGCGCAGACTCCGCTCCAGGTTGTCGACGGTGAGACTGACCGTGAGGTCGCGGAGACGGAGCGCCTCGGGCTGCTTGCGGCGTTCGGTCTTCCGCACCGCGGAGGCCGTCGCCCGTCGCTTTGGTAACTTCGATGGCTTCGCCTTGGCGGCCCGTCGCGCCGGAGCCTTCTTCGCAGCCGCCGCCCGAGCCGGCCGCGCCGCCTCCTTTGCCTTCGTCCGGCTCGCTCGCGCCTTTGGTGAAGCGACCGCGCCAGTCTTTCTTGCCCTCGAAGCCGTCTTCCGCATCGCCATGCCACGCTCCTTTCCCAGAGAGCCCTGAACCTACTACAGACGTCGCCGCTCGCGGAATGAGGAGCACCTGAATCCGGCGAGAGGCAGCCGCTCAGAGGCTAGTCCCTGAGGAGATCGACCGGCACGAAGCTGCCGACCTTTTCCGGATTGCCTTGTCCGGAATGACGACCCAACACGGGTCGGCCGCGGACCCCGGTTCCAGAGGTCTATTTGGATTCACTGGCGTGCGCCGCCGGCAAAGGTCGCCGTCGCGCTCGCGGACCTGAAGCGGCTGCCGCCGCGGCTTCTGTGCCGAGAGCAGGCCTGCCGCACCGAGCCAGGTCCGCGCGCGAGCCAGGAGCTCGGGCCGCGTGCCGGGCAAGCCGACCCCGACCAGCTGCAGGTGGTCAACGAGGTGAAGCGCGCCTTCGGGGCACGCGGCGTCCGGCCGGTCCTGGCCGCGGGCTGCAAGGAGTCGGAACATGCGTGGCTTCCGGCGCGCGTGCGTCCGTTGCGCAGCGCAGAGGTGAAGGAATGATAGAGCGGGACCGTCTGCCGGGCCGGCTTGCCGGACCGCAACGCCCGCGCTAGCATGCCGCTGGTTTTCGACCTTGGGAAGGGTGTGGACGATGATGCGACGGCTGATGGGCGGGTTGGCGATCACGGTGCTGGGGGCTGCCTGGTTGGCGGCAACGGGTGCCGCTGCTCAGTCTCAGAACCCGGCGTCCGGGCAGGCTGTCAGCGCGCAGGCGGGC
>Ga0209118_1000489_pt1 | contig 21835 bp, 19 predicted proteins | sample BlaSpr_A8_Ref_M1_FD_187988 | JGI IMG/M metagenome (GOLD analysis project Ga0209118, IMG submission 187988) | Forest soil microbial communities from Thunder Bay, Ontario, Canada - Black Spruce, Ontario site 2_A8_Ref_M1 (SPAdes) (version 2) | ecosystem: Environmental > Terrestrial > Soil > Boreal...
CCTAGACTGGAGTGACTGTCCGGTCAATCGGAGGAGAGGAGATTATGGCAACATCGGCGGCGCTTAAGAAGACACGCCAGAGGAACAAGGCGCTTTACGCACTAAGATCAAAGCCACCCGTGGAGCGCACTCAATCCAACATAGCCGAGAGACACTTGCTATGAAGGCATAATGACGTGCTTATAACCTGCCCTTGCGCGCATCCAGACTCATTGGGCCCGCGCCGAAGTAGACGATCTGCAAAAGCCCTCCAGCAATCATTATGTTCTTGAGAAAGTGAATCATCTGATTCTGGTCAGCGAAATTTCGGTGGAAAAAGACGCCGGTTACCAGAGCGAATGCTGCGAGGACTATGGAAACCGGCCGCGCGTGAAACCCGATCATAAGCAGCACTCCGCCCCCAACCTCTACCAAGACGGCAATCAACCACCCAAGCGATGCAAAGGGCAGACCAACTGAAGCAATAAAGCCGACCGTCGCCGCATAGGTTGCAAGTTTGCCAAGCCCGCTCATTAAGAATGGGGCACCGATCAAGACGCGTCCGACGAGGGGAAGAAATCGACTCAGGTTTTCCATGGCAGTGGTCCTCTAAGTAAGAAGTTCAAACAGTGAAAGAAAAGGTAAACGGTTACATCAGCCGACATCAACCAAAAACGAGCTGCGTGGTTTCGACAGCGATAATTTGAATGGAGGACTCTTTGGTGATGGCACCCCAATCGCGCGGCCCGACCGTTCGCCGTTTACCGTTACCGACCCGAACGCGAGTGCCATGCCGGTACCGTATTCATGACCTGCAAATCGCCCGGTTCAAGACGGCGCCGAACCGAGATCATCCTCATGGGCCACCACGCCATGACGTAAGTGTCAATTTCGATGTTCCTGTAGCCGTGGAAAGGGAACCCACTGTTACCCGCTATTTCGTCGTTGTTCAGAGCAGGATTGCCTGCAAGGTCGATGGCGAAATAATGCTTGGCCCTCAGCCAGGGGAGCTCTGCTCGGCTTAACTCAGCCCTTGGTCGACGTTCGAGCATTTGTGCGTGCTTTCAGAACCAAGCGGACGCTGCGTCTGCCGTTTGTTCGATGCGCCGGCGATTAAGTCGGCGCGGCTTTCCGGTCTCAATCCGAGTTCTTTGCACTGACGAAGCTCAGCTGGCCGTTTTTTTAGACTGGACATACGCGTCTAGCTTAATAATAGAAATCTTGAGCTAGCGAAGCTCAAAGGAGCCCAGGTAGATGCTGTCGGCGTACTTTCCGGAGGCACGAGCGATGCCATACCGGTCATGACGTATCTCGAGGGCATACCTTCCCCCTTGCGTCGGAAGGCCGTCGATCTTGAAATCGCCGAAGACATCGGTTGTCGCCTGGGCGGTGTGCGTTACTCCGTTGCTTTCGATCGACAACTGAACCCATGCTCCTTCTACATTGTCCGAGAAGCCTGTCGAATTGCGCGCCGAGACATTCCCGCCAATGAAGCAAGCATCGGTGACTTCGAGGTTTTTGTAGTAGACCCTGGGCCTTGCCCCTAGCTCAGGCTTGAGCACCCGCAGCCTCTCGTCCCGGACGAGCGCTTCGGCTTCACTGTCCGAAACTCGCTCAGAACGCAATGCACCGCTTGGACACGCTTGAACACACCGCGGCTCTTTCCAGCCGCCATCGATAAGGTGGGCATCAAATGTCCAGTGTTGCGGAACTTGCCGCTCGTCATTCCACCAGATGGCTCCGTACGGGCAGGCGTTCACCAAGTCGCGGCGGCCTTTGGACTTCGCAGGGTCGATCAACACGATGCCATCTTCCCGCTTCGAAATCGCGCCACCGCTTGCCGCCACGCATGGGGCGTTGTCGCAGTGGTTGCACATCCGCGGCACATATGTGACATCGACCATCGAACCGTCACCCCGAATGTGCCGGTCGACCGTAATCCACTCGTGGCCCTTTGATGGCTGTGCGACGGAGTAGCCCGGGAAGTCATTCCCGACATACTCGTCCTTGGCCGCCATCACACAGTTCTGGCAGTTGTTGCACTTGGCTACGTCAACGATCATCATCCACTTTTTCATGCGACCTCCAGGACGACGCCATCCCACTTCTTGACCTCAACGAGGCAGGAATTAGGCGCAATGCCATCGGCTGTTTTCGACATCACGCGCGAGGGCGTCAAGAGATTGAGGCATCCGCCGCGGTCGGCAGGTCCTTCTGAGGTCTGGATCTCGTCGTATACCGCGCTCGACTCGAAGGCCTTTACGACCCCGGGCGTGAGCAAAGACGAGACGTCGACCGCGCAGATCACCGCACCCCGATCATTGAATACGCGGACCAGATCGTTTTGCTTTAGCCCCCGTCGTTCAGCATCCCCGCGGCACATGCACAGGATCCAGTAGTAGTGGCCGTCGACGAGGGCGCGGTGGCCACGGATCTCGTTGACGAAGCTCGACTTGCCGTCACCAAAGGTGTGGAAGCTGTAGGGCGGATGGGACGTGATCAGCTGGAGCGAATACTTGGCAAACGTCTGCGTCGAATGCGGCCCTTCCCATGACGGAATGTATTTGTTCAGGGCAGGGCGATCAGGGTCGTCGGCCTCGATGCGACGCAACGTGGAGGGGATGAACTCGAACTTGCCGGACGGGGTGCCGAGGCCGCGCCCGAGCTGATCGGGGTACTGACCGGGCAGTGGGTTCATCTCGGGGGTGTCCTTGGCGCGCCCTTCCGCGAACCAGCGCATCTCGACCGGGGTCTTGATGGTGGAAGGGTCCGGCGGAATGACGTGGTATCCCTTCTTCAGGAAATCCTTCCAGCTGACGAGCCGCGGGAGGTCGGAAGAATCGAAGATCCGCTTGCACCAAGTCAACTCATCGCAGCCGCCCTCGGAGAAGAGGGCGCCCGCCCCCAATCGCGTCAAAATATCCAGGAAGATCTGATAGTCGGACTTCGACTCTCCCAGCGGCTCGATGCACCTGTGCTGCATCACGACGACGCGGTGGTTCAGCTGACTGGAAGAGTGTGCGATGTAGCCACCGCTCGCTGCTGACTCCGCAATGTCCCAACGTTCGAATGAGGTGCACGCGGGCAGGATGACATCCGCGAACTGCACCTCGTTTTCCATCCAGATGGACTGGTTCACGACGAATTCGATGGAGGGATGACGATAAGCCTCAATGTAGCGAGACGAGTTGCTAACCGTTCCCAGGGACGAGCCGCCGTACCGATACAGCATGTGAATGCGCGAATAGCCCGGTAACGGATATTCGTACTTCGGGAACTGACCCTCGAGCGAGAATCCGTCCCAGAGATGCCCCGAGCAATGTCCGTTGATGATGCCTTCCGGGAAGTGCTGACGAGGAATGATCTGCTTGCACGTGTTCATCGTCAGCGCATGCGGCATGCGCGTGTAGTTGTTTACGGCGGAGCCGGTGTTGACGACATCGCCTGAAATGCCGCCTTCCGAGTAGCCGGGGAAATAGAAGTTGTAGTCCATCGGGACGCCGAACTGCAGGTTCCCGAAATTGACGCCAGGCTTTCCCCATCCTTGCATCGCCATCATCTGCACCATGCAGCGCGCCCACTGGGCGCCCGTGGCGCCGCGGCACGCGCCTCCAAGCCCGGCCCCCATGCCGCCAGCAGCCAGATAAGTCCTGTGTTTCCCCCACACGCGGGCAAGGCTGCGCACATCACGAGCCGGAACCCCGGTTTCGGCCTCCTGCCACTCGGGGGTCTTCGGCACGCCATCCGTCACTCCCAGCAGGTAGTCGCGCCACTCACCGAACCCCGTGGTGTTTTGCTCGACGTATTCCTTGTCGTACAAGCCCTCTTGCACCCACTGGTACATGATGGCAATGGCCAGCGCCGCGTCAGTTCCAGCCTTGATCGGGATCCACTTGCCGCCCAGTAGTTGGGCGGTCTTGTTGAAGTGAGGATCGATATGGACGAAGTCGATCCCCAGTTCCTTGGCCCAAAGCCTTCGTTGCGTGCCTTCCCCCCCGCCATACACGCCGCTCGTGCTTTCGGGATCGCTCGACCAGAAGACGATCTTCTCCGCTTCCTGCAGGCAGTCCTCCAAGGTCCCATAGAAGCCGGGCAGCCCCACCCGCAGGTTGTTGCCGAAGTGATGCTGGGCACCCCAGTACCACCCTTCCCAACTGATTGGGCTCATGCCCATCTTCGTGGTGCCGATGATGTTGGCGAACCGGGTCAGCGCCGAGAGCCAGTAGTTGACGTTGCCCCATTGGTGGTGCGCAGGATGGAACACTGCGATGGCGCCGTTGCCATGCTGCGACCGCATGCGGCGGATCTCGTCCGTGACGATCGTCAGCGCTTCGTCCCAGCTGATGCGAACGTAGCCCGACTTGCCGCGCGTGTGGGTGTTTCGCTCGCCGTTGGGGTCGAAATCCACCCGCTTCATCGGATACAGGATGCGCTTCTCGGAGTAGACGTTCGACTTGAGCGAGAGCGCGTGCACGTTCACCGTGGCTTTGCGCACCGGGGTGAAAGAGCGCCCTCGAGCGTGCAGCGTCCAACTCGGCGCATCGGAGTCGTCGAGGTCAATCGGTGTGGTCCTGACGATCTTGCCGTCCCTGACGTAGACGTACAGCGGGCCACCATTGGTCAAGTTCGTGTAGCGGGTCGTACCATCCCCCATCAACGCGCCGAACTTCCAACTCGACGAGGCGACCAGGTTCATCAACTGGCCGAACCAGACGATGGAGTCGTCGCGACCGCTGGCCGTGGCCTTGAAGTTCTTGAGTGCATCCAACACCACCGCATAGTCAGGATTCGGCCGCATCACGGCCAAGGCGGTGTCGACGCTCTTGAACATCAAGTGCGCGTCGGCGTTCGCTTCGGGTCCTGGCCGCCCGACGACCTTGCCACCGCGAAAGATGAAGTGCCGGGTGACCCGACCGTCCCGCAAGCCGATTTCTACCGTCACGTTCTTGCCGTGAAGGTGCTTTCGTACGCTTTCGTGCTTCTTGGCCATCTGGTTGATGACCAGCGGAAGCGCGTTCAGGATGGCCTTCAGCGCAAGGATCTTCATGCGATTGCCCCTCGATATCCCAACTCAGGTCGGGCTGCTTTGATCGACGCGCTACCGCGTGGTGGCTCGTTCGTCACCACCAGAGCGCAGGTACACTCTAGATTTTGAAACTCTCCAGACTGGCCGGATGGAATAGTTCGCTCGGGCGCAGCCTCCGGGATGACAAGCCTTCACTATGGTGCCGCTCAAGAAAACGATCGAGAGCTACCTCGTTCTTGTCGAAGCCGTAAGACCAATAGTCGTTGCCCATCAGCTGGCGGGCCGCGAGGACATGACCCTCGACAAACGGAAGCGTGACCTTCGTCGCCGATGTGTCGGTCAACCGGGCCACTGCAATCTCTTTGGATCGCTCGAACGCCTTCATGAGCGCCGCGGCGAGCCAGGGATGCGCTTCCAGGAGCGTCTTCCTGACGCCCAGGGTGTGCATGATGGGAAAGAGCTTGGTACGCGCGTACCACTGTGCCGCGCTCGCCTGTGGATCGTCGAAGAGATACTTGACCTTCGGGTGACCCTGATTGAAGCAAGAAGGCGCGCGTGGCCCGATCACCGCGTCGAGCTCTCCGGTAGCCAGAAGGTTGGAGATCGTTTGCCCGGACGGCGCGTCTTCCAGGTTGACGCCCTGCGGGAGATTCAATGCGATCTTCTCGACCCGGGCAGGATCCTCATAGCCCCCACGGATCCACGTGATGTCCGTGCTCTTGACGCCGTAGTCCTCTTCCATAAAGAGTCGCACCCAGACGTTTGCGGTCAACTGGTACTCCGGAACTCCGACGCGTTTGCCTTTGAGGTCCTGCGGCTTCTCGATCCCCCGATCGGTGCGCACATACACCGAACTGTGCCGAAAGGCCCGGGACGGAAAGACCGGGATGGCGACATAGGGACTGGTGCCTGCCGCGGTCTTTACCGCGTAACTGCTCAGCGAGAGTTCGCAGATGTCGTAGTCGCCATGCCGGAATGCGCGGAAGAAGATCTCTTCCGGATCCTGGAGCAGATAGACGGGATCGACTCCTTCTATCTGCACCTCACCGTCCACCAGCGGCCTGATCCTATCGTAATGCCCCAGCGCGATCGATAGCTGCAACCTACTCATGGTTTCTCCTTCGAAGATGTGCGCCAATTCAGAGTGGCGGTTCCACCGCTGCGGTGCAGTCGCGAACGCTCTATTGAGAGCCCGAGGCGCATAATATCGACGCCCGTCTAGTCGTCCTTGGCCCCGGCGGCAATCCAATCCCGAATCGCCTGTATGTCGCGCGGAGTCAGAGCCCCGCCAACCGGCATACGAGCTCCTTTGCCCCCTGCCTCGCCGTGCGTTCCCAGGACCTTCAGCAACAGATAACTGGAAGCAGGCGACTTCGGCGTCACGAGCATGAGCTCCGCTTCGGTGCTGCGGCGATTTACTATAGAGGTGTAGGAGCTGCCGCTTTCCAGGTTGAGGCCTTGCGTTGCCGCCCCGGTCTGATGACAGGCGACGCAGTTGGCGTCGAAGACAGGTTGCACCGTCGCTTGGAAAGTCGCGTCCGCAGCGAGGGTGACCTTCGCCAGGGCGATGAGCGCCGTGGCCATAACTTTCGGATGAAGCGGGGAGAGACGCATGCTAGGTCTCCTTGACCGATTCTTTCGCAGCGAGCCGTCCCGCCAGCGTCCCGAAGGTGAGCGCAGGTCCGAGCGTTCCGCCGGCGCCCCAATAGGCGCTGCCTGCCGGTGACGCAACACAGTTGCCGGCTCCATAGAGGCCAGGAATGGGTTGACCGTCCGTGTTCAAGACCTGGGAACGAGCGTTGATGACCGGCCCTCCGTTGGTGTCCAAGGTACCGGCGCCGAGAATGATGGCGAACAACGGCCCTTTTTCATCGATCGGGTAGACGCACGGATTCTCGGCCGCTGGCTTCCATTTGGAGTCGTGCCGAGGAACAGAATTGATATTGGTATGCCAGGCGGCATCATACGGGTACAAGCCGCGCTTGAATTCGCTGTCGATCCCTTCGGCGGCGTCCGAGTTGTACCGAGCAATTTGCGCCTCGAGGTTGCGGGTGAAATCAGGGGCAAGCGCCTCTCGTCCGATCCTCGGGCTGAGGGCATCGAGGCGTGCTTGAATCGACTGTCCGAGGGCAGCGAGGGAAGGCGCTTCGATGACGTACTTCTCTTTTTCTCCTGGCTTCGGCAGGGGTTGATTCCCGGCGAACAGTTCCGCGGTGCGGCTGTCGTAGACCATGAAGAGCAGCTTATTGGGATATTCGGAGTCCACTCCATCCCAAACGAAGTGGGCGCGCGTTCGCTCGTTGTAGTTGCGCTTCTCATTGACGACGCGACGGCCATATTTGTTGACGAGGATCATGCTGTCGCCGGGCGGCTGCCAGACGTCTTGGGCGACGCTCGGCGTCTCCAGCGCCAGTTCGAGGACGAGTTCCGCCCGCCACGCATTGGACATGTTGCCAAGCTTCGCGCCGTTGCTTGATCCGATCTTGACGAAGTCACCTTGGTTGGTGGGTACCGCGCAGCCGCCCCACGTCGGGACGGACTGGAAGTTCGACATCAGGTCCGGGTTATGGGTGAATCCGCCGCTTCCAAATACGACGGCCCTTCGAGCTAGCACGCTGATCGGCCCGTTCGGTGAGTTGGCCGTCACCCCGATCACTTGTCCGGAGGCATTGCGCTCGATACCTGTCACGGCGTGCCGAAGAAGGATGGGAACCTTTTGCGCGTCCAGCCACGCGCGCAGCTGGCGAACCAGTTCGCGACCCTGGCCGATACCACCTTCCGGAGTCAATGGAAGGAGTACACGCCCCGAGCTCGGTGTGGATCGTCCGTCGTAATGGTCCTGATAGTCAGGCAGATCTGCCAAGGTCGCCCGAGTGATACTTAGCTTCTCCAGTTCTTCGATGATGCCGCCGGCGTTATCGTAGAACGCTTCAATCAGCTCATACTCGTGTTGTCCGACACCAAAGCGCGGCGCTGCTTCCCGGTATTGGAACGGGTAGGCGCCGCGAACCATATAGCGGATCGCCTCTTCTTTGGGGTCGGCCCGGCCCTTGGCTCGCAGGTAGTGGTTGTTGGGAATCCAATACGCCCCTTCCGACTTGCTCGTTGTGCCGCCCACCGCGGCGGCTTTCTCGAGAACGATTACTTTGGCGCCGGCCCTTGTCGCGGCAATCGCGGCCGACAGGCCGGCAGCTCCCGATCCCACCACAATCACATCGGACGTGTGTGTCCAGTTGCGCGCCGGCGTAGCGGCTCGAGTGATTTCGGACGCGAGCGCTGTGGCGCCGATGCCGGTGGCTGCCGCCCTTCCCAAGAACAAGCGCCGCGAAGGACGTTGCGGTCTTCCATCACTCATGATGTCTCCAATCTTTACTGTATGCCCTGGGACAGGACCGGTTCGCATGGATGGATATGAACCTGCCCTTCCATCATCAACGATGCAGTCTTAGGTTCCAACCGAATCGAATAAAACTAGTACGTATTATCCTATATCGTATGATATTTGTCAAGGGGGAAAAGGCGAACCCACGCTGCTCGACAGCTTCAGCGCCAGCCGGTCGGGCGTGTTGCATCGGCGCATCTAGGTCCTACGCTCAAGAATTTTCGTCGTATGACGTTTGCTGAACTTCTTATCCTCGCGGATCATTTGAGGTAGAATCACTCGAAGCAGGATCGACCGCATTGGGCTGACTTGGCCAGGACTGTTCCGCAGGCTTCTCACACTTCCAAGCGGTCGATCCGTCCCAATTAGGAAGGAATGCCAATGTCACACGCTATCGATGTAGTGGAACGCCGTGGTCGGCGCTCCAATGCCAAGAAGAAATCCTTTCCCGCCTCGGAGCTCTTCGATGAACGCGGGAGGACGGTTCCCTGGATGGCCAGGACTGTGCACCGACTATATGACGTACATTCACAGAAGATCCTGGACAGGGAAAACATCTCCATTTCTCACTGGTACTACCTGCGCGTTCTTGCGGCACGCGGGGACCTCAATCAGTTGGAACTGAGTAAACGGGTGGGCATCGCGTCCACCACGGCAGTGCCGGCTCTGGACAGTATGGAGAAGCGAGGGTTACTGAAGAGGACCCCCGACCCGAAGGATCGAAGGAAGTACTATGTTCGTTTGACGGACGAAGGCAAACGTCTGGTCGACCAGTTGCTACCCGAACTCATCGACATGATTGCTTCGACGCTCGAAGGGATCACCCGTGAGGAGCTGCGGACATTATGGAATGTGTTGCACAAAATCGAAGACAATCTGAATTCGATGGCGAATGGCAACGCCATAGTGGACTGAGTGGCGAGCTGGACTCCGCCCGCTTTTATGGCCTCATGCTGAAATCCGCGGCCGGATCAGTGCCTTCAGCGCCGGTACGCGAACGCTACCGTTCGCGTTGCGCCGCGCTCGCTGTGGTTAGGCGGCGCTGAAGGGGGATGTCCCGCAACCTGTTGAACGCGTGAGCTGAGGTGGCGGCTCCTTTCACCCGCACGTGACTATGCGTTGCTGCCAGCGAGCAAAGAAGGAGGGTCCCCGAGATGATGTCTCGCACCGCAGTGCGTGAAGCCGGGCGTGAAACGACGGCTGCGATGTCGAAGTTCAATTCTCGCTGCAATGGCCGGCGTGCTACGCGACGTGCGGCACGCCACACGACGACGGCGGTTCTCTACCGGGTCGTAAAATTACCAGACTGGGGAAGATTCGCGTAGCCGCCACGCTGCAGGGCCGCGTGGCGGCCCTCGAGATCAATCAACGCAAAGACGCGTAGCACAGTGAGCGGGAGCCGTCATCCCGGTTCGTTCAACAGCGACAGGGACATTGCCCGCTGGTCACGAAGAGTCATTGCCGCATTGCGCTGCCGGGACCTCGACAAGCGCGCTTCACAGGTGACAATGCGCCGGCTACGAGCGTTCAACGCAATCATGTACCGCTAGCTCTGAAGCTCGACGCATCGGCCCGACTGGGCTGACGCTTCGATGGCGGCGACCACCTTGTGGAGCTTCACCGCGTCATCGAAGCTCGGTGCACTGCGAGATCCCTCTCGCAGATCTTGCGCCATCAGCCGGTACACGCCTGCGACGTTGCGGGCGATGGGAGCATCCTCCAAGCCGTAGTAGTAAGACGACGGAACCTGCATTTCGCGGCAACCTGACTCCCCCTTGCGACCACCCGCAACCGTCAGGGGGGTGATATTGATGACCGGGACTTCATCGTGCCGTGCAGTCAGGCGGATGTCGCCCTCCGTACCATTAATTTCCCACAGCAGCCGAGTGCTTGGGGGAAGTCCGCCTCGCAGTTGCAACGACAGCGGCGCGCCTGAGGTGAGCACCGCGCCCACCACAACTTGGTCCGGACACTTCATCGGGATCATCTCGCCCGTCTCGACCACGCGGACCTTCTGTCGCCGCTGGGTGAGCAACGCGCTGATCCGGGCTATATCACCAAGCGTCTGCTGAATCGCAGCAATCGCATGGCCGCCGATCACCGAGAGCAGCGTGACGCCATTTGCCGAGTCCATGGCATAGGCGTCGCCCTCCGAAACCTCATCGCCCCACGTGAACCCGGAACCAACGTAAGTCGAAGAAAGAACTTCGCCGATGTACCCCTGCCGGATCAACGTGCCAACATATTGGACTTCAGGGGAGGCAACGGCCTGAGTTCCGATGACCGCAAGCACGTTGCGCTCGTGGGCGAGCTGGGCGAGCTCGATCGCTTCCTGAAGGCCATTCCCAAGCGGCCATTCGCAATAGACGCTCTTGCCGTGCCGGATGGCGGTTTGAACCACCTTGTGATGATGTGGGACCTTCACCGTCACGGCAACCACATCGATATCTGGCGAGGCGGCCAGCGCTTCTGCGCTCTCGAACGCTCTAGGCAACTCAAACGCGCTCGCAGCCGCCGTCGAGCTCGACAAACGGGTGTTCGCGACCCCGACCAACTCAAAGTCATTGGAGAGCGCACGCAGGGCGGGGATGTGAGCCGAGGCGGCCCAACCGCGATTAGGGTTCAGCCCAACAATGCCAACACGAAAACGCTTGTTCATCACTACATTTCCTTTCACACTCCCGAGCCGTGACCCTGCGACGGTGATTCACGGCATGGAGATTGAGTTATGCCATTGGAACGTGCACTGCGTTTGACCAACACGACGCGCACAACGGCGCCAGGGGGACACGGTACCGAGTGCGAGCGGCGTCAGAAATAGTGCATCATGCCCAGATAAGTCCCCTGTTGACTGTGACCGGGCAACGGCGCGACATCATAGGTGATCACCGGAAATGCCGCGTTTCCTCGATTGTTGACCGAACCGAAAGTCGCGTAGAGGAACGTCCTCTTGGAGAGGAAATAAGTCGCTCCGATCGCTCCCAGGTTCGCGCTCCCGCCGTCGTGATTGACCCGTGCGTGGTACCAGCCCGCGTCCAGGATGAGAAGAGGCGTCACGGCGTAAGTGGCGCCGATCCACGCTTGGTCGTTGCGCGTTGCGGCAGTCGGATTCAGTGCGTCGGCGACGGTGTCGTTTTCGTCAGTTGCCAGCCGCTGATAGCCCGCGAACAGCTTCACTGTGCCCAGCGTGTAGTTGGCGCCCACCATGTATACGCGGGAGAAGGCGTACAGACTGGACAGCTTTCCGGCGGGATCCCGAAGTTCCTCGTACACACCGTAAGCTTTGAAGTCCTCCAGGTCGTAGGCGGCGCTCGCGCTCAACAGTCGGCTGCCGCTGCTGTTTCCGGGCTGCTCACCAGGCGCAGCCTGCAGCCGAAACGAGAAACCTTGCCAGCGCGGTGAGTTGTAGGTGATGGTATTAATCCGCGGACCCCATGCGCGGCCCTTTGCAAAATTCCCCACACCGGTCAACTGCTCAGCCCGCGGGTCGATGTACCACCCGGTTTCATCGGCCAAGCTCATGGCCCGGCCGAACCAGATCGACCCGGCGGTCGGGTGTTCGAGCCCGACATACGAGTCGCGGACGAAGAGTGCGCTGGGGTCAGCCAGTGCGCCCGTGCCTGACGAAAAAGCACTTTCGAGCTTGAAGACGGCTTTCAGTCCATCTCCCAAGTCCTCGTGGCCCGTGATCCCCCACCAGCTGAAACCGAAATCATTGCTGGAGTAACCGAACTTGCTGTCGGTTCGCCCGTCGGACGTCGGGATGTTATTGACGTAGCGCACGCCCCCGGCGATACGCCCGTAGAGCGTGACATCGCTTGTGACGTCGCCTTGTGCGTAAGCACTCGACAGGCCCATGAGAAACACCGCAGAACACACAAACCCCTTGCTTGTCATTTTCAAATCCTCGGTGAGAAAAAAATGTGTCGAGCGCCTTTGTGTTCGTTATTGCTGCGTCGCTAAGCCTTGCCCAGCCGGCGCAAAGCAGAAGGAAGGTGACGCACTGTGATGGCCAGCAAAATGGCGCACGCTTGGACGAGTAGCTGCATGGCCGGACCGGCCCCCAGCGCGAGCACCATTTGACCGAGCTGCGCCATGAATAGCGCAGCCACCGCTGTGGCTACGACGCTGCCTTTTCCGCCTGTGAACTTCGTGCCCCCCACGACCACGGCGGCGATGGCTGGCATCAGGTAGTCGTTTCCGGCGACTGGCGAGGCGCTTCCAATAAGGCCCGCCAGCAGCATTCCGGCCGCGGAAAAGCAGACCCCCGACGCCAGGTACGCGCCGATTTGGTACCGAACGATCGGGACGCCAGCGGCATGCGCGGCAGCTGGGTTCACGCCCACGGCGATGAATCGACGGCCCAGTGTTGTTCGTTGCGTCAGGATCCAGGCGACAAACACAAAGACGACGGCAAACAGGACATTGGCCGGCACGCCAAAGAGGCTCGCGTGTGCGATTTGCTCCATCACCTTCGGCACCGCGATGGGGACGTTCCCCGTGAGTGTGCGCACGCCGCCAATCAGGAGCGAATTGACGGCCAAGGTGGCCACCAGCGGAGTGATCGAGAGTCGAGACACCAGCGTCCCGTTCAACACGCCTACGGCCGCCCCTGCGACGAAGGTCAATACGACGGCCGCGGCAATGGAGTCGTGCACCATCCCAAGGTGCGCCATCAAGACACCGGCCAGCGAGACCATGCCGGTTGCGGACATGTCCAAACCCCTTTGCTGAATCACCAGGGTTTGCCCGGTGGCCACGATCGCTAAAATGCCTGCGAACGGAAGCATCGACAGAAGCGATCCCTTGGTCACCGTTCCGGGGGCGACAACCGCGCTGACGAGCAGAAGAATCACCAGTCCCGCCCACACCCAAGAGAACTCGCCAATCGCGATGAGCGTTCGAGGAAGAAATTCGGACGTCGTCGACCGCGGAGAGCGAGGCATCGAAACAACTCCGGAATGAATCGGCTTCATCGCGTCACCGCCATTTGTCTGCTCTTGGAATAGAGGGCGACCGATACGAGGATCATTGCCCCCAGGAGATACGACTGCCAGGAGTCGCCAATATCCAAAAAGGAGGTCACGACATTGACTTGCGTGATCAGTAACGCCCCGAGCAGCGCGCCCAGGAACGAGCCGCGTCCTCCGAAGAGACTGGCTCCCCCGATGACAACTGCAGCGACGCTCTGCAGCGTGTAGCTACTGCCCGCATTGGCATCGCCCGAGCCCACCTGCGCCATGAGCGGCACGGCGGCGAGCGCGGCGAGCATCGAGCAGCCCACGTACGCCGTTAGCATCGTCTTGTGCGGCCCAACGCCGGCAACCCGAGCGGCCTCGACGCGAGAGCCGACGCCACGCAACGCCAGACCAAGCCTCGTTTTGTACAGGCCGAACTCAAGCAACAGCGCCAAGGCCAGCGCAAAGATGGCCATCAACGGGACAAAACCGGCGTTCAGCGCAATCGTGTCGACCACGGAATCGTCGAAGATGCCCCCGGGTATCGGGCGCAGCAGCAGGGCAACACCCTGAACCGCCATCGAAGTCGCTAACGTGGCCACCATCGGATGCAGCCGAAACGGGTCGACCAGCAACCAATTGAGTATCCCGACGCCGAGCGCCACGGCGATGACGATCGACCACCCGGTCAACTGGTCACCGGCGGACGCACCACCATGGACGAAGAACGACTGGATCACCACGAGGAGCCCCATCAGAGGTCCTACGGAAAGGTCGATGCCGCCCACAAGCATGACCGCCTGCTGACCGTAAGATGCGAGAGCCAAGGTGGCGACGAGTGCGAGCATTCCCGACAAATTTCGGGCTGAGAGATACGTGGGATTGACCCCGGTCGTATAGAGGCCGAGCGCGCAAATGGCGAAGGCCAACATGACGAGCGGCGCGCTGTTGCCGGATGCCCACTTCCAAATGCGTGCGACGCCTTGCGAGACCTGGTCGCGCTGCGTCGTGGCAGTCAATATCGCCGAGGTGATATTGTTCTCGGCGACGTCATCGCGGCTCAGTTCGTTGACGACCTTCCCGCGAGAGAAGATCAACACGCGGTCGCAGATGCCCGCGACCTCGTGGGCATCGGACGACACGACGATGACGGCCGTGCCCTGCGCAGCAGCGTGCCTTAGTATCTTGTAGATTTCACTTCTCGCACCGATATCGACGCCTTGGGTGGGTTCATCGACCAGCAGCACGCTGGGATTGCTGGCCAACACGCTACTGAGGACGAGCTTTTGCTGGTTGCCGCCCGACAAGGATCGAATCGGCGTCTCGGTCGAAGGCGTTTTGATGCCGAAGGCGGCCACGACCTGTCGTGCACGGCGAACTTCGCCGGCTTGGCTGATAAAGCCAGCCAACGCATCCAACTTCAAACACCTGATGGAGAAGTTCTCTCGAACAGACAGCTCGGCGAAGATGCCTTCTCTATGCCGATCGCCAGGCAGATACTGGATTCCGGCCGCCGAGGCGACGTGAGAGCCGCTGATTTGAACTCTTTCGCCGTTGATCTTGACGACCCCGCGGCTGCGGCCGATACCGGCGAGGGCCCGCATGAATTCGCGCTGCCCGTTGCCGTCGATGCCCGCCAAGCCGATGATTTCGCCGCGCCGTACTTTGACCGACACATCGGAGAACGCGGCACCGCTCAACGAACCCACATCCAGCACAACGCCCGCCGACTTGCGATCGCCCTTCGGCGGGAACTCGTGGTCAAGTTCGGAACCAACAATCAGTGCGACGATCTGCTGCTCGCTCAGCTGTGCGACTTCGTAAGTGCCTTGCCCTTTTCCGTCGCGAAGCACTGTGAGACGGTCGGCAATGGCTTGCACTTCTCGAATGCGATGTGAGATGTACACGACCGAGCATCCCGATGCGGTGATCTGCCGAATCCTCCCGAATAGCCGGTCCACGTCGTCGGCGAGCAGGTGCTCCGTCGGCTCGTCGAGAACCAGTACCTTCGGCTTCGCGGCCAGCGCTTTGACGATCTCGACGATGAATCGCTGTTGCGGGCTAAGGCTCTCGACTCTTTCCTCGACGTCGATGGCCACATCGGCACTCCACTGCCGCAGAAGCTCCAGCGCCCAGACTGAAACGCTCAGCAGGGAGGGGCGCTCCGAGCTGGGAACGCCGAGGTACAGGTTCTCTGCCACCGTGAGGTGGGGCATCAGGGCGGGCTCCTGCCGGACGATGGCCAGTCCCAGCGCCCGGGCCCGTTCGGTGTCGCCCTTCGCTTCGACACCGTTGATCGTGACGCGTCCCTCTTCTGCAACCAGTGCCCCTGATGCGATGGCCATCAGCGTAGACTTGCCGGCCCCGTTCTCTCCAACGACCGCATGAACCTCGCCAGCACGGACGGAAAATGACACTTCGTCAAGCGCACGCACCCCGGGAAACACCTTCGTAATTCGCTCAAACTGCAGCAGAGTCGTCTGGTCATTCATGATGTGATTTCGTAGGAGGGCAGGGACCGGCTTGCCACGTCATTGCTGAAACACGGCTTTGAGCTTTTCTTGAGTCAGCGCGGAGGACAGGTCTGCGTCCGGCGGCGCGCTCGCGTCGCACTTGGGATCGAGCCCCTTGATGCTGTCCGCATAGGGGGTTGGCACAATCAACAGGGGCTCGGTATTGGGTGTTCCCTGATAGGCCGCCACGGCGCGCCGCACGGCATAGCGCACGTAGGACGTCGTTCCGTCAAGGGTGTAGTAGCGGAACGCAGTCCCCGACTTCTTGTCGGAGAGGTAGCGGCAGTTGATCTCGTTGTTGCTGGCGATGGTCACGATCGCAGGAACGGGCAACCGTGCCTGCTCGTACACCTTCACCGACGCCAAGGCGGTAACACCGTAATCCGTCACGATGGCGTCGATCTGCGGATATTTCGCGATCAGACCCGCAACTGCCTTTTGTGCGTCGGCAGGGTTCCAGTTCGTGACGACGAAGGTGTCGCTCAGTAGCTTCAGTTCAGGGTAACGTTGCAGCCCGCCCTTCAGTCCGTTGAGAAAGTCCTGCGAGACGGCGGCACCGGCTGTACCGCCCATGAAGACGACATTGCCCTTCTTGACGTTCGCTCCCAGCCAGTCCGCCCACAACTCGCCGATGCGCTTGGAGTCCTGAACGACGTTCGCCACGAAGTCGCGGCCAGCCGTCCCCGGCACCACGGCCGAATAGGCGACCACCGAGGCGCCGGCCTTCATCGCAGACCGCATTGCGGGCACCTGCACCGCCCCGAAGTCTGGCAGCACGATGAGCACGTTCACGCCCTGCGCGATCATGCTGTTGACGTCCGAATTGGCCTTCTGCTGGTCTCCGTTGGCGTTGCTGTAAATCAGCCGCTTAACGTTGTTGCACCGGCTCAGTTCATCCTTCAGCTCGGCCAGTGCGGTCTTGCGCCAGGTATTGCCGCCGTAGCCATCCGACACGCCGACGATCATCGGCTTCGTGCCGCACATCGGGGCGATGTCCGCGTGGCTACTGGTCGGGGTAGAGCCCGCAGCGTAAGCCACCGAATATGCGAGGCTGCAGCCCAAAAGGGAGACCGTGCCAACGAGAAGTCGAAGCCCACTTGGTGTTCCGGTGCGCTGCGTGGAAGGCTGCTGCTTCGGTGCGCCGGCGCGCCCATTTCGCGGGTGCTCCACGTCATTGCACGAAAGAGTCGGACGCAGTGAGTTGAACTGCTCCATAGCACGTCTCCTATTTCAATGAGCCACGTGAATGTGGGCGGGCGAACGCGCGCCCACAAAAAAGGGGGTGCCTCCGCAGAGTTAATCCCGCGGCGGCTTCCCAACCAAGGCGCGGTATTCGTTTGCGGTGGCCGGGGTTCTACCCAGCATGGCGGCAATGGTTCGCGCCATCTCGAACATCTCGAGGTTGTCCTTCAGCTGAATATCACTGTTCGGATATTTCCACGGCGTGTCTTCTGTCCCAACGCGAATGTGAAGTCCCATCATGGTCGCCAGGGTCGTCATGTACAGACCAGCTCGACCGGCGGCGCAGACGCTGATCACCGAAGTGGGATCGATCTGGCGGATCTGGTCCACCATGAGGAACATGTGTTTGGTCATGTCCTGCGCATTGCTCACCCACGTGCCTGAAACCAAGGTCCGTCCGACGTTGAACGGCAGCCCGTACAGAATGAGCCAGTTGTAGGGCTTCTTGAGAATCCCGGTGTCGATGAGTTTGCGCTTCGCCAGCTCGATCTCGCCCGAGCTGTGGATCGCGAGTTCCGGCTTTACGCCGGCTGCCTCCAGCGCCGCCACGGCAGGCACCATAAAAGCCTCCGGATGGCCCGGGGCGCATGGCGCGACCTCGGCGAGCCCCTGTTGCGCGGGGCTCATGCACATCTCGAAGGTGGTGCCGTGCAGAACGTTGAGATTGGGCACGAACGCGTTGCCAAAGCGAGCCTTCAAGGGCTCGAGCACGGCGGAATACGTCTCGACCGGCGGCAGTTGGTCCAAACGACGGCCTTGTTCGTCCGTCATCCATGAGAAGTCGATGTGCACGCCGCAAGCGCCGGCTTCAATCACACTGGATGCTGCATCGACGTAATTCTTGAAAGAGGTGCCGTGTTCGAAGCGTCCGGAAACCGCCACGTTAATGGCGACCTTCGATGGCACATCCCATTTTGGCTGCAGCTCGGGCTCCGCGAGAAATTGGTACTCTTCCATCTCGCGTTTCGCGGCTTCCCAAAGAGGCAATTTTTCAGACATTTCCAATCCCCTAGACGAAATAGACAAAGTTGTTCCACTGGACTTTCGCCCCGTACAACGGGCGACACACAATGGGCAGGAGCGGCTGAACAATGCGATGTCGAATCGCTCTATATCGAATGATCGCAGATGGGATAATGCGTGTCAATAGCTATTGACATCTTTTTTTTCACCATAGCCTGCGTTGTCGCCGGGTCGACTTGTGATCAGCGCATGCCTTGCCACTCAGTGTGACGGCAGGCAGGCGCCCGGCGTGCGGCTGATGTCAAGCCGAGCAAGGAGGCCGGCAAGCCGAGCAGCATTGCGCCGCTCACGGGCATGGCGATGTGACGGAGTGCAAGGTGCGCGGCGCGGACGCTTGCTCAAGTAAGAAGATAGGCCGCGTGAGTGGCGGCACAAGTGAGTCGCAGCGAAGCGAGCCCACTTCAATCGTCGCTACGGCCGGCGTTGACCCAAGACGCCGTGGCAGACCTCAAGGGCGGCATTGCGACTCACGTGACGCCAATGCTTGGAGTTGGCACGACGACGTCGTTACGGGATTAGGAGCGGTCCAGGGGAACTGCAAGGAGCGACCCTCGCCACGGTGATCGACCGCGCCCCTGCAGCCGTCCGTCTCTTTGCGCACCGCTGAGACGACCGACAAGTCGGAGCCACAGTGGCGCAGCCAGGTGCTGCCCGCATGTCCATTGAAGCGCTCGTGCCGGTACACCAGCAGCTGTTGTGTTTAGAGGTGTACGGATGTCAAGTTGATGAGCAAGGAGCGAACTCCGAATCGGGACTACCCCAACGAGTTCAAGCTCGAACTGGCCAAGCTGACGGAATCAGTCGCGGTCAAACTCCCCTTTTGAAGCGAATCTGCAAAGTAAGCTGGTGATCGCGATTCAAGGTCATCTCCTCAGGATCAATGTGGCTCGCTTGCCTCGCGTAAGCGCGCCAAGCGATCAGCCGGCCCCAGACGGTCGGCGCCCTGGAACGGCAGCGCCCACCCCGGATACTCAGGGGGAAGAGCGCTGACCTCATCCAACTCCCTAAGCTCGTCTTGCGTGAGTGTGAGTTCGCCCGCCGCGAGATTGTCCTGAAGCTGGTCGAGCCTTTTCGCGCCAATGATGACCGAGGTTACCACTGGCTTTGCCAAGAGCCATGCGAGCGAGAGACGTGCAGGACTACATCCATGTGCTTTCGCGATCGGAGCCATCACGTCAAGGATCTTCCAGGTCCGCTCTTTGTCCACGACGGGAAAGTCTAAGTCAGTGCGGCGCGAATCCGCGGGCTTCTGGTTCGTCCGACTGAATTTGCCGGAAAGCAAGCCGCCGGCAAGCGGACTCCACACGAGCAGGCCGACCTTTTCGGATTCCAGCAGGGGAACGATTTCCCGTTCAAGATCGCGCCCAGCGATCGAGTAATAAGCCTGAAGCGTGGCGAAGCGGGGCAGGTTCCTGAACTCGGAGATGCCGAGGGCTTTGGCGATCTTCCATGCCTGCCAGTTGGAGCAGCCGATGTAACGTACCTTTCCCTGCTGCACCAGGGTGTCGAGAGCGCGAATCGTCTCTTCGACGGGGGTCACGGAATCGTTGGCATGGATCTGGTACAGGTCGATATGGTCGGTTTGCAAACGGCGGAGACTGGCCTCCACACCGTCCATAATGTGGCCGCGAGAAGCCCCGATGTCATTCCGCCCCGGGCCCGACGCGGCTATAGACCTTCGTCGCGATCACGACATCCTGCCGCGCGATGTTAAGGTTTTTTAGTGATTGCCCGAGAATCTTTTCGCTCTCACCCTCCGTGTAATTGTCCGCCGTATCAAAGAAGTTGATGCCGCCGTCAATCGACGTCTTCACCAGTTCATCGGCCCCGGCCTGGCCAACGGCGTGATGGCCTTGAAGAGCCCTCTGCCGTTCCCGAATGTCATGGTTCCGAAGCAGAGTTTCGAAACCAGGAGACCTGTATTGCCGAGCGTTGCGTATTCCATGGCGTTTCCTTTCATGTGAGTCCGAAGTTTCCTTGGCGGGCAGGTATCGGTTCGTTCGTATGGGCGCTTGCCTCGCTTGAGCCGTTACACACACTTTCGGCGACTGATGATGGCGACCTTGCGGTCGAGGCGAACCCCCGAGATAACCTCCGCGGCCGTCGTCGTTGGCCCGAATCCGGGTTCAGGTGCTTGTGCGCCCCTGCCTTTTCCCTGTCTCGTCTCCATCGCGCTCCTCCGATTGACGCATGAGCGCGCACTCGCTCATTAACTTAACCAAAAAAAGTCACCCGGCGACTGCCTTCCAGAACGCATCAAACCCTGCTTTTTTGTTAGCGCTTTGCCTGTGCAGGCTCACGCGCGATGAAATCCATCGTCGTATCGGCGATCGCACTCATAATCGCCGACACGAAATGACGGAGGCTGGTGGCTCATTACACCACCGGCCGCGCACTCACGCATCATGTCGTTGACCTCCTCGAATGCGTCCCCGACGACCTCCTTGGTCTCTTCGGTGATGCGGTCGGACACGGCCAGTTGCCTCATCGCTCTCCGCTTCAAGGGATGTGCCGAACCCCAACCGATGTAGCGACCCCAGAAGTGCCGACTCCGGTCGATGAGACTCTTGCCGGCAGGGTAGGGCGTCGCGAAGGTCCATCTTGAGTTCCAGACATAACCGGTTCAGCAGCTCGTCCTTGTTCGCAAAGTAAGTAAATAGCGCCCCAACGCTGACCGGTCATCTAAGATCGTGGAGTGTCATATGACCGGTCGTCTTATTTTGTCAAGCGCTATTGTGGGCCGGAGCATCGGGCATGGGATTTTCATAAAACACGTCGTTGATTGACCACCTCGAATACCGAGGCGTGCTCGAAATCCCTCGGAGTGAGGTTTCTTTGGTCCACCGCGCCACTGGGATTAACCCGCATCTGGACCGGCAGGATCGGATATCCGACCAGCGCAAACGCGTGGGCCAGCAGGCTGCAGCAAATGAACCGCGCGGTGCTGTTCGCCATCGTGTTCGGCGATGACCGCAAACGCGTCGGCAGCGGCAACAAGTTGCGTCCGAGCACCCAGGCTTGCGCCAGGTCATATTCACTCCCGATTCGGCTTATCACCCAATCGACAAGCCGGCGTCGATCCATGTCGTTCAGGCCGACGGGCCCGGGGATCGCGCTTGCCGATTCCCGCCTGCCGAGGCACGACTCTGCGGCGCGCAGTTCCGTAACTACCGCCCGGGCGACTGCCACCTCGTCACTGCATAAACCATCCATGGCTCACCACCAGGGACTGCCCGGTGAGCGCGTTGCTAGGGAAGGCGGCGAACAGCAGCGCCACCTCGGCGACGTCTTCGATGGTCGTGAACTCACCGTCCACGGTCTCCTTGAGCATCACGTTCTTGATCACCTCCTGCTCGCTGATACCTAGCGTCTTGGCTTGCTCGGGAATCTGCTTATCCACGAGCGGGGTGCGGACGAAACCCGGGCAGATCACATTGGCGCGCACTCCGTGTTGAGCCCCCTCCTTCGCCACCACTTTGGCCAGCCCGATCAGGCCGTGCTTTGCGGTGACGTAGGGCGCCTTGAGAAGCGAGGCCTCCTTGGAGTGCACCGAGCCCATGTAGATGACCGAGCCGCCGCGGCCTGAGGCGTACATGTGCTTGAGACAGGCCTTGCTAGTGAGGAACGCGCCATCCAGGTGGATCGCAAGCATCTTCTTCCACTCAGCAAAGGCGAATTGCTCAACGGGCTTGACGATCTGGATGCCGGCATT